>Ga0222654_1000076_pt1 | contig 91694 bp, 78 predicted proteins | sample AntAcemetagen421_FD_179805 | JGI IMG/M metagenome (GOLD analysis project Ga0222654, IMG submission 179805) | Saline water microbial communities from Ace Lake, Antarctica - #421 | ecosystem: Environmental > Aquatic > Non-marine Saline and Alkaline > Saline | place: Antarctica: Ace Lake...
TCTGCGGGCCCAACCCATAAGGCGACACCGGTCTGGTCTTCATTGGTGTAGCTGGCACCGAAGGACATGCTCTGCTGCAGCAGTAGTCTAAAGTACGGCACCGCAATGCGCTGGTAATGCTCATTATCAGGGATAATCCAGCGTAATACGGGGTCTTGCTCAAACGCTTTTGCCAGCACTTCGGCCAGTGTGTCCCGGTCGGCGGGGCCAATACGTCTTATGCTCATTTCACTAGCTGAGTTCAGACATGGTACTGACGGCTTTGCTGACGATACCGTAGTCGATAGCTTCTTCAACGGTCATCCAGTAGTCACGGTCGGTATCTTTCTCTACTTGACTGATATCGGTGCCTGTCTCATCAGCAATGAGCTTGTTGATACGTGCCTTCATCTTGATGATCTGTTCGGCAGCAATACTGATATCGGTGGCACTACCCTGTGATCCGCCGGCTGGTTGGTGAATCAAAAAGCGGGTGTTAGGCAAACAAAAGCGGTTTTCTTTCTTAGCCGCCAAAAAGATTGTGGTGGCAGCACTTGCGACCCAACCGGTGCCAATCATTCTGACTTCTGGCGTGATGAATTTAATCATATCGTAGATCACGTCGCCGGATTCAACATGACCGCCGGGCGAGCTGATATAAATTGTGATGGGATCGTCGCTTTCAGCAGCCAGTGCCAGCAGTTGTTCGGTCACGGTGCGAGCGGCGCGTTCATTGATCTGACCAAAAATGGAAATCGATCTAGATTTAAACAGCTTCTCGTCAAGGAAGTTAAGCCCTGGCAATTTTGGCTCGCTTGATTCGTCATTCATCATTGGTCTTTCCTTACAGCAGTTCGAATATGGCAGGCGCGAAAGGATACCAACGGGCCCCTTGGATTGCACCTCAGATTGCCTAGAATATGGCGTCTGTAAGAGAAATCTCAAGGGTTGGTTGATTTCTAATTTGCGCTTCGGGCAAGCTGGTCGTTATTTATCAAAGGAGAGAGTGAATTGGCAGGTCTGAAGCTAGGGATTCAAATGGGATATTGGGGCGCCGGTCCAAACCCAAATATGGTGGGAATTGCACAACAGGCAGAGCGCCTGGGCTACGATGCGATCTTTACAGCAGAGGCCTGGGGGTCGGACGTTTTCACGCCACTGGCGTGGATTGGGGCCCATACGGAGCGTATTCGACTGGGTACAGCCGTGGCGCAACTCTCGGCGCGAACGCCGACAGCAACTGCCATGGCAGCGCTGACCCTGGATCACTTGTCTAACGGTCGCGTCATTCTGGGCCTGGGTGTCTCAGGACCACAGGTGGTTGAAGGCTGGTATGGCCAACCTTTTGCCAAACCCATTTCCAGAACGCGGGAATACGTCAGCATTATTCGTCAGGTGCTGGCGCGAGAGGCGCCGGTGCAAAATGATGGTGAGCATTATCCATTGCCTTATCACGGCGAGGGTTCGTGGGATCTGGGTAAACCTTTGAAGCCTATTACCCATCCATTGCGGGCGGATTTGCCCATTTTTCTGGGCGCAGAGGGTCCCAAAAATGTTGCTATGGCGGCTGAGATCGCAGACGGCTGGTTGCCACTCTATTACTCGCCTTATCGTCAAGAAGTGTATGCCGACCAGATCAAAGATGCGCCGCCAGAGTTTGAAATTAGCCAGGGCGTTGCGATGAAGGTTTGTGATGATTTGGAGGAGGGGTTAATGCCAGTAAAACACAACCTGGCGCTCTATATCGGCGGCATGGGCGCGAAAAAGCGCAACTTTCACACGGAACTGATGGGCCGTATGGGCTTTGAAGCCGAGGCCAAGATGATTCAAGATTTGTTTCTTGCGGGCAAGAAGGATGAGGCGGTGATGGCGGTACCGAGTGCATTTGCCGATGAAATTTCGCTGGTGGGCTCGGTTGATCGGATCAAGGATCGACTAAAGGCGTGGGATGATACGCCGGTCACAAGCTTACTCGTGAGCCCACGCTCTGAAGCAGAACTACAGATCATGGCTGACATCGTTCTGAACCGGTAAGGTTATCGCATAGCGTTGGCATCCGCCGCGCTGATCGCGCGGACTATGCCGAGTTAATTGGGCTGAACGCCGAGTTACGGCTCAGCCCGCCCTGGTGCATTCAATGGCAGGAACGGTAACCGGCGAGCGACGTGTTCACTTATTTGGCGGAAGACGAAGCAATCTTCGGCTTCGTCACAGCGGGACCATCGTTGCTTTTGGCTGCCGAGGTTGGTGAGGTTTGTGGATTGTTTCAATTTTTTAGAACGAGGCGGGGAGGGAGAGCTTCAAGCGATCGAGACATTGTTGAATGGGCTCGGCTTTGTATCTGACCGGGGTGAGTGGGAGATTAACTATCAGGGAACCACAATCTGCCTGCCTGGATCTTGAGCGCTACTTCTGAAGCAGAAGGCCATGAGAATGCAGATCAGCGGTCCCAAAATGTGCCTATCCGGTCTCGCGCCAGCGTATCTTTGGATTATAGTAGTGGGAGGTTTGGCGATGCCAACTCACTATCACGATAACTAAAAGCATAACGGCACCGGGCATGGATTACCGCTATATCGAATATCACCAGATCGTCGAATCTTTCGTTTTAGGCCAATTGGGTGAGGTTGCCACGCCAAACTCCGAAGAATGTCCTGAATGCCAATTACAATATCGAATGAAACAAGCTTTTATCAATGTTCTGCGGGAAGAGATGTCGGACTAGCGGCTGTCACAAACTGTGTAACAACTGTTTTAAAGAGCGGGATCTGTCATAGCTGGTTTCGATAAATTCTCACATCACTAAATTCTTTGTACTCATCTAAATCTGGAATGGTCGTTGCATCGACTCGATCCACAATCGCATAGCCAGCCAATTTATCGGACTTTACCCGCGAAACTGCGATCAATACCTGACTCGATAGATTCGGAAGACGTTTAATCCAGCGGAAGTTCTCTCGGTCATACAGAACGTCGGCAACTCATTAATATCTCCCTGTAGCTCCACTTCTACGCCATTCAGAGCCGCATTTGCTTCGCTGGCAAGTAGCGCGGTGGGGGTGGTTTTCTTGCACTTCCGCATGTAATTATGCGTGTACTTCTGAATGGTATCACCCGCAAAGATGCCAGGCAGCTGGTGCGCTGTTATGATGGTTATCTGCCAACGGGACCATCATGTCGCTACTGAAAACACTGTTTGAATTGCCACCCCAGGCCGCTCCTGTTCAGAGCGCCTACCGAAAAGAGCTTGTGACCGAAGCAACACTGCCCATGTGTTTCGCGGTCATGGAAGGTGGTTTTGCCGGAGTAATCGCCGATAAAATTTTTGCCGCATCACCACTGGTGATTGCCGTCATCGCTGCTGCCCCCATGTTTAGTAATCTTTCGAGCTTTGCCTGGGCACGCCTAATTCGCGGCAAACCCAAGGTCAAAATTCTTGTGTGGATACAGGCAGCGATCTTGTTCTTTACCGGTTTAATCGCGCTAACGCCGACGGCTCAAGGTGGTGGCCTCTGGTTGTTTGTCACCTGCATATTGATCGTCCGCTTTCTGATGGCTGGGCAGGTGACTGCTCGCAGTCTGGTTTGGAGCCTAAATTACGGCCGTAACGTTAGAGCAAGAATTACCGCACGCTTAACCATTGTGAGCAGTTTAGCGATGGTGTTGGTTGCGATGGGCGGAGGCCTGGTGATGGATGCCAGTCCCGAGTCCTTTCGATGGATTTTTGCGCTTGCTGCAGTGACAGGGATGATCGGTGTTAACGCATTTTCCCGGGTCACCGTACAAGGTGAAACCGAGTATTTGCAAACGGAGAAAGATGAGGCGAGTGCCAGTGCCACGGGCATGTGGCAGGTGTTGCGCCGGGATAAGAAGTTTGCCGAATATCAGATTTATCAATTTTTGGCAGGTACATCCAACATGATGTTGGAGGCGCCGGTTATTTATCTTGTGTCGAACCAGTTAGGCGCTAGCTACACCGTCAGCATTATTATTACACTGATTATTCCCTTTGCTCTGTCGTTGTTGACGTTGCCTTTTTGGGCGAACTATTTGGATCAAAACCACGTTACATTCTTCCGTGCCCGTCAAAGTTCATTGTGGGTGCTGTGTCAGGTGATCATGTTTTTTGGTGCGATTATGGGTTCACTGGTTGTGCTGGGCCTGGGGCGGCTGGTGCTGGGTATTGCCCGGGGCGGTGGTTCACTGGCTTGGACCCTTGGCCATAATGATTTTGCACGGCCATCGGAACTCGGCGCCTACATGGGTGCACACGTCACTCTGACTGGGATCAGGGGAGCATTTGCGCCTTTTATGGGCATTTTTCTTTATCTAGGATGGGCAGAGGATGGCATCTTGCCGGGGTACGATGGTCTAGGTGCCGGAGTATTTTTGCTCGCGGCTTTGCTCAGTGGCATCTCCTGGGTGGGCTATCGTCGTATGAGACTAGCTATGGCTTCAGATATGGCCTCAGATAGCAAAAATGCAGCAGCACTAGAATCAAAAATAGGAGAGAAGTCATGAATCGTTTTACCCTCACCCTTGGGCTGTTGCTAGCGAGTCTGATGGCTCACGCTGACCAGGAATTGCTGCATCAACTCAGTGATGCAGCTTCGCCAGCACGAATAGAAGGAGATATCCGCAAGTTAGTGTCTTTTGGGACCCGCCATACGCTGTCAGAAACACGATCAGAGACGCGTGGTATCGGTGCTGCGAGGCGCTGGATTGAGGCGGAGTTCAACCAAATTTCTCAGGCTTGCGGTGAGTGTCTGACGGTGTATACCCAGGCGCGTGTTTTTTCAGAAGAGCGTCGGATTCCCGAAGCTACTGAAGTCGTCAACGTGGTTGCCATTTTGAAAGGCACCAGTGATCCCAATCGCTATGTGATCATGTCCGGTGACATCGATTCCCGGGTGTCTGATCCAATGAATGGTGTGGATGATTCTCCTGGTGCCAACGACAATGCATCGGGTATGGCCGGCGTCATTGAAGCGGCCAGGGTGCTGAGTCAGCATCGCTTCCCGGCATCAATTGTGTTTGTCGGTTTATCAGGTGAGGAGCAGGGACTGTTTGGCGGAAAGATCATGGCGGAACAGGCCATTGCCGATGGCTGGCACATTGAAGCGGTTCTAAACAACGATATGATTGGCAATATCACGGGCATTAATGGCGTGACCAACAACACAACCGCACGGGTATTTTCAGAAGCCACGCGGCCAATCGAAACCGAGGGTGAAGCTAGAATTCGTCGCTTTACGGGTGGTGAGGTAGATTCTCCGTCGCGAAATGTGGCGCGCTATGTGGATCGTATTGCCGATGACTATATTCGTAATCTGGATGTCATGATGGTCTATCGGTTGGACCGGTTCGGCCGAGGCGGTCATCACCGTCCCTTTAACGAAGTTGGTTTTCCGGGCGTTAGAATTATGGAGACCAATGAGCACTATGATCGCCAACATCAGGATCTACGGGTCGAAAACGGACGAGTATACGGCGATACCATTGATGGCGTAGATTTTGACTACGCCGCTAAAATGACCGCCCTAAACGTGGTCAGTCTGGCGTCCATGGCTTTGGCGCCAGCGCCACCGGCGCGGGTCACGATTGAAGGTATTGTCTCACCAGATACAACCTTGAAATGGCGTAGGGTTAAGGATGCGATAACCTACAAGGTTTACTGGCGATTAACGACAGAAGCTCAGTGGCAATGGAGTCGTATTGCCGGCGATGTTGCTGAGTTTACGCTCGAAAATGTCGTGATTGATAACTACATATTTGGTGTCGCGAGTGTCAGCAAAGATGGTATTGAAAGCCCCGTTGTTTTCCCCGGACCGATTGGTGCATTCTGGAAAGTAGATGAGTGAATTGAAGAGTAAATTAATGAGTGAGTTGATTGATAAAAAGCTTGGCCCCTTAACCATATTGTTTGGCGTCGAAAATGGCAAATACCCCCAGGGCAATTCCCTTTTGGTGGAGGGGTCGCAGAAAACGGTATTGATCGATCCTTCGCTCGGTATCGTGTCGCGCAAGGACCGATTACCGTCTGCCGATCTCATCATGCTGAGTCATATCCATGAAGACCATGTCGCCGGGCTGCATTTGTATCCCGACACACCCTGTCTTTGTCACGGGGCGGATGCTTTAGGCCTGGCTGATCTGCAAGGCATGATGAAAATTTATGGGTTTGAGGGTGACGGTGGTTCAGAGTTCGAGCAGACTGTCCTTAACGAATTTCATTACCAGCCACGCCCTGACGTACAAACCTTTGATGATGGCGCTGTATTTGATCTGGGTGGCGTCACCATCAAGGTGCTACATACCCCAGGCCATACTCGTGGCCACTGCTGTTTTATGATTGAGTGGGATGACGAACAACTCGTGTACCTCGGTGATATCGAACTGACGGGGTTTGGCCCCTATTACGGTGATGCCTGGTCGAACCTCACAGATTTTGAGACAAGTATCGAGAAACTTAAAAACATCGATAGTCATTATTGGCTGACCTTCCACCATAAAGGGTTGATTGAATCTCGCGAGCAATTTTTAGAGATGCTTGAAGCCTTTCACGGGATGATTGGCTTTCGGGAGAACAATCTTTTGGCCTTCTTAGAGCAGCCTCGTTCTATGCAGGACATTGTGACTCACCGTTTTATCTATCGTCCTGGTACGGGCGGCAGCATGGTGGATCAGATTGAGCGGCGTAGTATGAAAATGCACCTGGATCGGTTGATGGCTCAGGGTCGTGTCGGGTTGGAGAATGAGCAATATGAGGTACTGAAGTGAGCGACGGAACTGAAGTGGTTAAAGGAAGCGAAATTGATATCGAACAAATCGGTGAGTCATTAGGCTTGTTGGAAGGGATTCGGACCACGCGAGCGATTCGTCGTTTAAAATCAGACCCAGTGCCGATCGAATTGATTCGAAAGGTTTGCGAGGCGGGTACCTTTGCACCTAATGGGGGCAACCGACAGCCATGGTTTTTTGTGGCAGTAACCGATCAAGAGAAACGAAATTTTATTGCCGATAAGTATCGCGAGACATTCCTGCCTTACATTGTTCCTGCGATAGAGGCGGCAAAATCACCCGACTACCCCGACGCGAAACGCCGTAATATGAAAGCGGCAATCTATTTAGCGGAGCATTTACATGAGGCGCCGGTGCATTTGTTCGTAGCTGGTTGGACCAGACGTGGACAACCGCAAAGTCAGGCGTTGTTTCCCGCGATACAAAACGTTCTGTTGGGGTGTCGCGCGGTAGGGCTAGGGGCCTCGTTAACCACATCCCATTTGGCGTATGGCAAAGAAATTGACGCGATGTTGGGGCTTAGTGTTGATACGCCTTCGATCGCGCTGATTCCGATTGGCTGGCCACTTGGCAAATATGGTCGACCGACTCGTCGATCGATTGATACCTGCTTTTTTGTTGATGAGGTTCCTGCTCAAGCGGTCACAGCTCATTCAGAAAAAAAGGGCGCTACACCATAATGGGTTCGTTAGCCGGCGTTGGGTGTTGTCCAGCACGAGCTCGCTGATCTAGATCCGGCGCAATTGAACGATATAAATATTGGCGGCCATCAAAATCCTGCGCGATGCGATTTCGATCCATCAAGCAGTGCAGGTGAGCGATACATTCTCCTAATGCCATGATTTTGGTTACGCCTTCCAGTTTGCGATTAAACAACAGCGGTAGTAAGACGACGCCGACTTGAGGCGTCATGCAGGCTTCTTCAATGATCAGCATGCGGTCTTCATGATGGTCGATTAATTCTTGTAAGCGAGCATGTAAGCCATAGAACGGTAGGTTGTGAGCAGGTAATACGAGTAGGTCGTCTGGTAATGCAGCCCTAAGTTTTTCGTGGGAGGCGAGCCAGCCCTTCAACGGATTCGCTAGAGGTTCTGTTGGGTGAACGCTGACGTTAGAGGTGATGATGGGCAATACCTGGTCACCCGATATGAGTACCCTTAACGATGGTGCATACAGACATACATGGTCGGGAGAATGTCCGGTACCGGTGATGACCTGCCAGTCGCTGTTGCCCAGTTTTAACTGTTGGCCATCTTCAAGCCTGATGAATGATCCGGGTAAAGGATGATCCTCAGGTTGCGGCGAGAAGCTGCTGCGCATGTCCCGTAACTCATCTAGAAAGCTTTGCTCGATCCCATTTCTTAGAAAATGTTCAGACATTTGCCAGTGATTACCATCTTGCATCTGCATCACCATGACGCGGGCTTGATAGTACTCGGCAGCGCTCATTGAGAGTGGCGCTTGCCAGTGCTGATGAAGAAATCCTGCCTGACCGGTATGGTCCGGGTGCATATGGGTACAAATGATTTGCTTAACGGGCTTGGTCGAAAAGTATCGATCGAATATTTGTAACCAGAGCTGCCTTGTCTCATCGCCGCGAATACCCGTGTCGACCAGTATCCAGCCGTCATCATCTTCAATGACATATAAATTGATGTAATTCAGGGACATGGGTAACGGCATTCGCAACCAATATACCCTTGGCGCAACCTCGATCAGGTGGCCGGGTTCTGGTCCAGTCGCAAAAGGGTAGGTAAGTCCGGTCATATTGAATCCAGATACTGTTGTGGCAAAAGACTATACACCATTCCGATTTTTGACCCGTTGGTCGTGACGTCGGCCACTGGTCGTTATTTGCCGTCCATCAGCAAACTGGATTCAAAACATGACGTGATCGTCAGTTAGATTGTGATGGAGTGCACAGTTTAACAAAGTTAAATCATTTGTTCTGTGCAAGCGGCCTCGACTAGTGCTTCAATCAAGAGTAAGCAACGGTTTACAGCAATCAAACTTCGGGCTACTGAGTGAAAGCGACTACGCAATCTGCAGATATCATCGTGTTACCCGTGACTAATCGAGCCAAAACAATTGAGGTAGTCAAGCGGGTTAAGAAAACGGTTGAAGCCAAATTGACTTATCTGTTTGATGGGCTTGCTGAAAATGCTGCAGACGCTTTGTTCGAGGAGATGTACGGCGGCGACGAACAGGACATATTGACGCAACACTTCAACATGACACGAGCCCTGAAGGTCCGGTCTGCAGTGTATCGTGAGAGTTATTCCGCGTTAATGAACCATGGCTGGGTTAATCTACTCAATCAACTTGATCAACCAGCGCTGCCCAAGCCTGCCGAAGACGTGCAACTGATGCTCAAGGCCTACGCTGACCGTAATCAGAACCACTACAAAATATTGCTCGAAGAACTCCGTCAACGTTTTAGTGTGCTCGCTGGCGCAGAGCTGCAATTTCACCCGATGTTGCCGAGTAATTTTTATCTTTGTTTTTGGCACGCGACTGAAAAACTAGAACTTAGCCACCAGGAGCGATGCTTGTTGGTGCCACTCTACAATCGCTTTGTTATGGACCGCTTCGGCCAAGTGCTGTCGCTGTCAAACCAGAGTCTGGCGGAGCAGGGCGTCAATCCCCTCATCTAGCACTCGACCTGTTCCACCATATAAATCCCCACTGACCTCTAAATAGAAAGAAAAGTTGAAGTAGGCATAGCTAGTCCTAAACCAGGCTGGGTTCAATTTGTGAATTGATTGCCTATCTCGGTGTCTAGCCAATACGCTTGCTCATCTCGTTTTAAATATCCAGCCGTTGGTGTTGGGAAATGAGTACCAATGACCAGCGTCTCGGTGTCGACTAACCGTTCGAATAGCCGACTTCGGGTATGCATCGCCATCTCTGGGTCAAAATCTGCGCTGCTGCACCAATCGTTTTTCGAGAATTGGCAGGGGTGATGGATACAATCACCCGTGATGACAGCGTGTTGGCCGCCAGAGCGGATATTGACACTCACGTGTCCCGGTGTGTGTCCCAGAGTTGGTTCTAGCGAGACCTCCTCACAGACCCGATGGTCAAGATCGACGAGTTTGACGAGGCCAGCATCGAATACCGGTCGAACCGAATCGCCGATCACGTCCCCAAAATCAGGTTCGTCCTGCGCCATCCAGTATTGAAATTCCTGATCCGCCATCAGGTATTCCGCATTTGGAAACGTGGGCACCCAGGCATTGTTCTGTCTCATGGTGTTCCACCCAACGTGATCGACATGCAGGTGTGTACACAGAACTGTGTCAATCTTGAACCGGTCATATCCGGCCTTAGCAAGGTCTTCAAGGAACGGTAGTTGGAGCATGTGCCAGTTGGGTATACTGCGAGTTTTGTCATTACCAATGCAAGTATCGACAATAATTTGACGCGTGGGTGTCTCAATGATCAAAGCATGCACGCTGGTGATCAGATTGCCGGCTTCATCAGCAAAATGTGGTTGTAGCCACTGAATTGGCTTCACTGCATCGCGGGTGGCTTGAGGCAGAATAAATCGAGTTCCCCCAGTGACCTCCATTTCGATCACCCGGGTAATGGTGACATCCCCAATTTTCCAGCTTTGCGCCATTTTGATTCCCCCACCAAGATTGAAATTCGAGACTATACTCCAATAGTCATTGAGAGCATTATTTACTGAGGCATGACACAGGTCCACCTACCCCAAACGGATAAGTACCAGACAATGGTCGATATTATGTCGGCGGCGGATGCCCACGTCTTTCAGGCTGATTGGTCATCCGGCCAGGTCATCAATGGAAGTGGCAATATTGAGACGCTCACCGGTTATCCGACTGAGTACTTTGAGACGGCGGATCACGTCTTTGGCCTCGGCGTTGAACGCGACAACACCTTCTCCCATCTCCTGCAAGCAGCCCTGCGGCCAGATGATCGGTGGGACTTTGATTTTGAAATCCAGCACCGCAATGGCAATCGACTTTGGATCAATTTCCGTGGCAAGTTGCAACGCGACGTCACAGGCGATATCGAATTAGCTAACTGTATTATGCTAGATGTTTCGCAACGAAAAACCAATGAACAACTCAACCATATTCTCACTACCGCCGTTGCAACGAGTGGTCACGAGGTGATTGTTTATGATGCGGACAGTTACTCTCTGGTCTATGCAAATGAAACGGCGTTGGCAAACCTTGGCTATGGGTCTGACGAGCTGTTCGAGCTTGCGACAGATGCCTACTTCGAGGATGGTATGGTTCAGCTGCGACAATTGAAAGCTGAAATTTCCGACGTCAATCCGCAAATAGAGACAGGCCAGCTGCTCCTTCGCAAAGATGGTAGCGAATATAATTTCGTTGCCAACGTGACGTTGCATGACATGTATCGCCCCTTGCTCGTGCTAATCGGTAAGGACAGTACATCGATTCTGCGCTTGAAGAAGCTGGAAGAAGAATTGCGTGGCCGTTATCGCCGTGCCCTGGAGGGCTCTGATACGGATATTTGGGAATGGGACATTAAGAATGATACTTTTAATACAACCCGCTCGGTAGCGCGTTGGTTGGGTATTCCGGCTATGCCACTATCGGGAGATGGCGAGATGGCAATGTCGCATGTTCATCCCGCGGATGAGGATCGGGTCCGGAGAAAGATAGCAGCAGCATTTAAAGGCAGGGACGAAGAGTACATCATTGAATATCGACTGATTGGTGCCGGGGGTCGGATTGTCTGGATCCTGGCTCGAGGTCGGGTTTACCGAGATAACAGTGGCGCGCCGGTAATGATGTCCGGTACGACCAGCAATGTAACAGCGCAAAAGGACGCACAGAGAGAAATTCAAGATCACGTGACGACCATCGCTGCGGTTTTAAATAACGTCGCAGATGGAATCGTCGCGATACATGCCGATGGCCGGTTGCAGTCAATCAATCCCAGGGCACAACAATTGTTGAAAAGTTCTGACGAGGATCTGGTTGGCGAAGAGATCCATTCTGCATTTCTGGTTCATGGAGCACCTTTAAGTTCCTGGGCAAGCGTGGCGGATGGCACGTTACGTGAAGCGCATCTAAGGAGCGAGCATGGCTTGTTACTGCCCGTAGAGTTCGCGGTGAGTGAAGCGCGACTCGTGGATGAAAAACTTTACATTCTTGTCGTCAGAGACATTACCGGCCGCAAACGTTTTGAGCGAGAGATACTCGCGGCGAAAGAGCGCGCGGAGAACGCCGCAAAAGTAAAAACAGAATTCCTCGCGACAATGAGCCATGAAATTCGCACGCCGATGAATGGCATTCTTGGCATGGCGCAACTGCTACTTGATACAGATCTGTCAGAAGAGCAGCAGGAAACAGCACGGATTATTCATTCCTCTGGGGATGCGTTACTCACGATCATCAATGACATACTCGATTTCTCTAAGATCGATGCTGGCAAGCTTGAGGTGGAGTCCGAACCTTTTGATCTCCGAATCGCGATATGTGAAGTGTTTGAAATTGTCCAGAGTAAGTCTATCGAGGCAGATATCCCGCTTCTGGTTGACTATCCTTTAGAGACTGCACATCTAATTCATGGTGATGCTGGTCGCGTGCGACAGATACTATTGAATCTCGTGGGCAATGCAGTGAAGTTCACTAAGACAGGCAAGATCGATTTACGAGTCCGAGCGGTTACTGAACCGAATGCGGTGAAGGAAAACAAGGTAACTCTTGAAATTTCTGTTTGTGACACAGGAATTGGTATTCCAGAAGACATACAGGAATTGCTATTTGAATCGTTCAGTCAGGCGGACGCGTCGACTACTCGTAAGTACGGCGGAACGGGGTTGGGTTTGGCGATATGTAAAAGTCTGGTGGAGCTCATGGGCGGCAATATTGGCCTTGAGAGTTCGGCGACCGGTGGGACCAGGTTCTGGTTCCGGTTAGACTTTTTGATGGGAGCGCCGCCCGTTGATCTCAAGTTTTCTGAGCGTTTTGATGAAATCTCTGCACTGGTTTATTTCGATAATTCCTACGTTGCAGATTCGCTCGTTGATCAACTGGTTACGCTAGGCGTTAGCGCTTCTCGTCTTCATGACTTAGATGATGCCGCGCTTGAGATTCAACAACCTGGCACGCTGGTGTTCTTGCCAGATTCGGTGTCCACGGAAGTTTTACAGAATCTTCGTAAAAAAAGTCAAATTCCCTTTTGCGAAGTGATATTTACCTCGGTTTGGTCACAGCAACGGAGCCGTTTGCTGAATGCCGGTTGTCGTCATTTTTTGTCGACGCCCGTCGGCTACCGAAGTTTAATTACGGAGCTACAGCGAACCATCAGCACCGAGCCTCAAACAGAGAGTGTCAATCAACTTGAAGATTCAGCTAACCTTTATAATGGCGTCCGAGTGTTGTTAGCGGAAGATAACATTGTTAATCAGAAGGTCATCACCCGAATGCTGACTCGGATGGGCTGCCGCGTCGATGTCGCGGCAAATGGCATTGAGGCAATAGAAATGTGGGACAGCCTGCCTTACAACATGATCTTTATGGATTGTCGGATGCCTGAGAAAGATGGTTTGACTACCGCAACGGAAATACGAGAATTAGAAACCGAGCAACATCTGCAGCGGATTCCCATCGTTGCCATGACGGCCAATGTTGTTGACGGTGATCGCGATGCTTGCCTTGATGCGGGAATGGATGACTATGTTGCTAAGCCCGTTAATACAAATATTCTGTCTGAGGTCATGCGCCGCTGGGCCAAATCCGTGTAAAACGTTAAACTTCGGGGATTGAAAAACTAGGTTCCCTGAATGTCCGAAGCACCTGAACTGACCGAAATCCGCCACTCTGTCCGCCAACTATGTGAACGCTACGGCGAACAATACTGGCTTGAGCTAGATGGCAATCGTGGCTATCCAACCGAGTTCGTCAAAGAACTGACTACTGCAGGTTTTCTAACCGTTCTAATTCCAGAGGAGTATGGCGGTGCTGGACTCGGCGTACTCGAAGCTTCCGTCGTGATGGAAGAAGTTTGTCGCTCTGGTGCTCATGCAGGCGCGTGTCATGCACAGATGTATGTTATGGGTTCTGTATTACGCCATGGTAGTGATGCCCAGAAGAATTATTATTTGCCTAAAATTGCGGCGGGTGAACTGCGCCTGCAAAGCTTCGGCGTAACCGAGCCAACGACAGGAACCGACACCACCAGCCTTAAAACCATAGCCAAAAAAACTGCTGACGGTTATGTCATTAATGGTCAGAAGGTTTGGATCTCGCGAATTGAACACAGCGATCTGATGGTTTTGTTAGCGCGGACCACGCCCAAGTCTGACGTTAAGAAGAAGACCGATGGTCTGTCGGCATTTCTGATCGACGTAAAAAAGGCGCTGGGTAACGGACTCACTATTCAACCTATTGATTCCATGATCAATCATCATTCCTGCGAGTTGTTCTTTGATGACCTGCATATTCCAGCAGATAACCTGTTGGGTGAAGAGGGGCAGGGTTTCAAAGTCATTCTGGATGGTATGAATGCCGAGCGTATTTTGATTGCCGCTGAGTGCGTCGGTGACGGTCGATACTTCGTTGATAAGGCCACTGCCTACGCCACCAACAGAGTCGTATTCGATCGCCCTATCGGACAGAATCAGGGAGTCCAGTTCCCAATTGCTCGATGCTATGCAGAAATTGAAGCAGCCTCCCTAATGGTCGAAAAAGCTGCCCGGATGTTTGATGCGGGAGAAGGGGCCGGTGCTGAGGCCAACATGGCAAAGATGCTTGCGTCTGAAGCGTCCTGGCGGGCAGGGGATGTGTGCATGCAAACTCACGGTGGGTTTGCCTTTGCCAGGGAATACCATATCGAAAGAAAATTCAGGGAGACGCGGCTTTACCAAATTGCGCCTATCTCAACGAATCTGATTTTGAGCTTTATCGGTGAGCATGTACTAAAAATGCCCCGCTCGTTTTGAGCGGAGCAGTTTCAGCGAGTTGGCAGGAGCGACTTGTTAGGTTCTATTTTTTAGGATGAACGCGAACCATTAGTTCGGTGTATCCCTTCACAAACGACGACAGGACGCGAACGGGTTCGCCGACAACTTCGACTTTGTCGAAGCGCTTCATGATCTCTTCCCAGACAACTCGCAGCTGCATTTCAGCCAGACGGTTGCCCATGCAGCGATGAATGCCAAAGCCAAATGACACATGGTGCCGGGCTTTTTCCCGGTCAATGATAAAGTCGTTGGCATTTCTGATGACTTCTTCATCACGGTTTCCTGAGACATACCACATCAATACACGATCACCTGCTTTAATATTCTTACCGCCCAGCACAGTGTCTTCATTGGCGGTGCGTCGCATGTAGGCTAGAGGTGTTTGCCAACGAATGATTTCAGCGACCATATTTGGGATCAGGCTGATGTCGGCGCGCAGTTTGGCGTATTCCGCAGGGTTTTCATTAAGTGCCAGAACACCACCCGTAATGCTGTTACGTGTCGTGTCGTTACCACCCACGATCAATAGAATCAGATTACCTAAAAATTCCATCGGGTCCATGTTACGGGTTTCTTCACCGTGGGCCAGCATGGAAATGAGATCGCTGCTCGGTGGCGCATTCACTCGTTCGTTCCACAGGCGGGTGAAGTACTCAAGACATTCCAATAGCTCATCGCGACGTTGTTCTTCAGATTCGATCACGGTGCCAGGTGCTGCTGTTGCGACATCGGACCAGCGAGTCAGTTTACGCCGATCTTCAAACGGGAAGTCGAATAAGGTGGCCAACATTTGAGTGGTGAGTTCGATCGAAACGAGGTCTACCCAGTTGAAGGTTTCACCGACTGGAAGAGAGTCCAGAATCGTACCGGCACGTTCGCGGATCGTACTTTCTAGCTTAGCCAAATTGATGGGCTGAACTACGGGGCTCACCGTGGCGCGCTGCACATCATGAGTGGGTGGATCCATGGCGATGAACATGCGGGTTTGCAGTCTGTCTGGCGGCGCGTTGAGCGGCGGTCCAATGGTAATGCCAGCTTCGGAGGAGAACAGTTCGTGGTTTTTTTCGACTTCCATGATGTCGTTGAACTTGGTGACGTGCCAGTAGCGCCCAAATTCTTCATCTTCGCTAAGGTGCACGGGGTCTTCGTTGCGGAGTCGTTCAAAGTAGGGCCATTGAGCGTCATGCTGGAACAGCCGCCCATTCAAAGGGTTTACGTCCTCGAGTGGCATGGCATAGGGATCAGGAATCTCAAAATCAGGTCGTGCTACCGCTTCGCTCATGGCGCTCTCCAAAAACTAGAGCCTTCATTTTAACTAGCTGGAAATAAAGGTAAATAGGCGTAATGTGCATAGATTTGTGAAATATATTTATTAATTGGCTTGTCGTCAGCGAACAAAAAAGCCCGATCAGCGAACTGATCGGGCTTTGATGGTACGACTTATCGTGCTCTGGGGCGGGTTAGACGACGCCGAAGGCCAGCATGGCATCAGCGACTTTAACGAAGCCGGCAATGTTTGCACCCTTGGTGTAGTCAACCGAGCCGTCTTTTTTGGAACCATATTCCAGACAGTTGTCATGGATATCTTTCATGATGGTTTTCAGGTGAGCCTGCAGATCTGCCTCGCTCCAGCTAATTCGAGCTGAGTTTTGGCTCATCTCGAGACCAGAAACCGCGACCCCTCCAGCATTCGATGCCTTACCTGGTGCATAACAAATGCCTGAGTCTTTAAAGGCCTTAACGCCCGCCAGGTCAGTCGGCATGTTGGCACCCTCAGAAACGCCCTTGCAGCCATTTTTGATCAGTAGTTTGGCTGACTCGCCAGGCAATTCGTTCTGGGTAGCGCAAGGTAGTGCCAGATCACAGATAACTCCCCATGGCCGTTCGCCTTCATGGTAGCTAGCACCCTTAAACTCTTCGGCGTAGGCGGAGATGGGTCCACGATCAACGTTCTTAAGGTTTTTCACCCACTCAAGTTTTTCCTGGGTAATGCCGTCGGGATCATGAATAAAGCCCTTTGAGTCCGACAGAGTCAGAACTTTGCCGCCCAACTGCAGAATCTTCTCTGCGGCGTGAGTGGCGACATTGCCTGAACCAGAAATGACAGTGGATTTACCTTCAATGGTCTCGCCTTTGTGAGCCAGCATATTCTCCAAGAAGTAAACCGCACCATAGCCGGTTGCTTCGGTACGAACCAAACTGCCACCGAACTGCAGGCCTTTGCCTGTTAGCACGCCTGTGAAGCGATTTGTGATGCGCTTGTACTGACCAAACATATAGCCGATTTCGCGAGCACCCACACCGATATCACCGGCAGGAACGTCAGTATCTTCGCCAATATGTCGATACAGTTCTGTCATAAACGACTGACAGAAGCGCATAATTTCGTTGTCAGACTTGCCCTTTGGATTGAAGTTAGCACCACCTTTACCGCCACCCATCGGTAGGCCGGTCAGGCTGTTCTTGAAAGTCTGCTCAAAGGCCAGAAATTTCAAGACGCTTTCGTTCACACTAGGGTGAAAGCGAATGCCACCCTTGTAGGGTCCGATAGCGTTATTGTTTTGCACCCGCCAGCCGCGTTGCACGCGGACGTTGCCGTTATCATCTTCCCAACAAACGCGGAAGCTGATGACCCTGTCTGGTTCTGCCAGGCGCCGCAAAATTTGTGCCTGGTGGTATTTTTCTTTGTCTTTTTTGTATTCGAAGATATCTTCAGCGACTTCATGAACTGCTTGAATAAACTCGGTTTGATGTGGGTTGCGCTTTTCCACACCGGCCATAAATTGTTCTAGGTTTACGTGGTCGTCTACTGCCATGAAATAAATCTCCATTTTTTTTGTTCTGGCCGGTCACTAATGATCAGCGGAGGCCCAAAGGTCATTTGCTTTTTTCTCTGCGTCGCTACGGGCGCTGTTCTATTTGTGTAATACTTTTATAGCACCACTCAGATGGTAGCGGAGTACTGAGTTAATACAACATAAAACTGTTGCTGTTGGTCGCTGGGCGCGCGCTATCTTGTCGGACTTATTGACGTGCTAAGTCGACCTCAGTTGGGTAACAGGTTGAATTCTTTAATGTTGTGGTTAGAGCGCGGTGCAAAACTCATAGTACAACCATCATAGAAACGATGAATCAACAAAGCGCATTTGCTATGGTGCTGACAAATTATCCACGTGGAACGTTTATGCCCGAGAACTTATCAGCCGAATTAAATGCAGTGCGATCTGAGATGCAGACATTTATTGATGACACGGTTCAAGCGGCAGCGACCCATGTCGATCGAGCGGAAGCCTTGGCTAAAGTGCGTGAGGCGTCAAAGCAAGCTGGGTTCTATTTCAAGACCCAACCCGAGTCTTATGGTGGAGACCCGGCTTCTACGCTTGAGCTGACTGTGCTGCGGGAACAGCTCGCCGCTGCCAATAATCCTCTGTCCCGAGCGGTCTTTGGCCCTGGACCAGGAATTTTGCATAGCGCCGAGGGCCATCTAAAGACGCAGTATCTGGATCCTGTGTTGAGTGGCGAAAAACGGGGTGGTTTTGGGTTCACCGAACCCGATAATGCTAAACGACCGTCTTATGGGGTGTTGAACGATAGTCAGCTCACGATTACAGGCCAGAAGTCCTATGTGACGGGCGGCCAGGACGCCGATTTTGTTTCAGCACTGATCAATATTGAGGACCCCAATGGAGAAAAGCTGGGTGCCGCGATGGTGGTGATTGATTTAGATCTCAAGGGTGTTGAAGTGTCAGAAGTTTTCAGCTCATTAGACGGCAGTGGCCATGTATCAATTACCTTTAACGGCGTGCTTGTGCCTGAAGATTGCATGGTCGGTAAACCCGGCGAGGGTATGCCCAGGGCTCTGGGCAATATCGGCAACGTGCGCTTAATGGTATCGGCCGAGGCGACCGGTATCTGTTTGTGGGTATTAGATTTTGTGGAACAACATTTGAAGGCGCCGCATCGCAGCGGTACACCTCTCGGCGATAAAGAAGGTGTGCGGCTACGATTTGCTGATATGAGAATCCAAACTTATGCTGCGCGCAGTGTGCTTTATCGCGCGGCACGGATGGTCGATAGTGGGGCGAATGCCGTGAATGAAACCATCGCGGCAAAAGTGTTTTGCTCAGAAACCGCCGGCCAGGTCGTAGACTGGGGCGTGCAATTGGTGGGTGGTCAAGCGCTTGTGCAGGGTCATCCATTAGAGGCGTTGTATCGTCGCGTACGAGCGTTCAGGTTTGTTGAGGGTGCCAGCGATCTGCTCCGTCTAAATCTGGCGAAGGGTAAACTTGAGCTCAACAAGGGTACGGTCTAACTCAAGCGCGTTATCTTCGGTATCTTGTTCTAGCGACATTGTTTCCAGGGCTATTCTCCGGGTCTATCGCCTCCAAAACATTAGTCTCAAAACTATCGCCTCGACAACTAGGGTCGATAAGTAAAGGCACTGGGTTCGGGCTTTAGGCTGCGTCGAACCAAATTTGCCCAGCGACAAAGATGGGATCGGGTTGTGCTGGGCTCGATGATCTGCTCGATCTCGAAATATTCTGCAGAGCGGAATGGCGAGCGCACCCGGTTTAATCTTTCTTTAATTTTATGCAGATGTGCATCGGGGTCATTGGATGCTGCAATTTCTGCCTTATATGCAACCTCGATCCCACCCTCTATTGGTAGCGACCCCCAGTCACCCGACGGCCAGGCAAAGCGGAAGTGTTCTGAACCAGGTTTGTCGTTCCCGGCACCAGCCACCCCGAATGCCTTACGAATCACCACACTGCAAAATGGCACGGTCGATTGACCTAACGCCGCTAGCGCCTGAGATCCGATTCTGATGGTCCCACTCTCCTCACTTTGTTTACCGATTAGGAATCCGGGGCAGTCAACGAGATGAACGAGCGGTAGGTGGAAAGTGGAGGCAAGGTCGCATAACCGAATCAATTTCCGGCTGCTGTCTGCAGTCCATGCGCCACCGTAAACCATTGGGTCCTCAGCAAATATGGCAACAGGTATTCCATCGAGTCGGGCGAGCCCCGTAATGATCGATTTCCCCCATTTTTTGCCAATCTCGAAGAACGATCCGTCGTCAGTAATGGCGTCTATGACCGGGCGCATTTTGTAGACCTTGCGCGGATCTTTGGGGACGACATTGTTTAGAAAATCAGCCTGGCGATGTTCGGGGTCGCTGGATGCGATTCTGGGTGGAAGCTCATCAATGCTACTAGGCAAATAGGACAGAAATTGCGTTGCCCGGGCGAAGGCTTCTGCCTCGCTATTCACCTCATCGTCAATCGAGCCGTTTCGTGTGTGTATTTTACTTGAGCCGAGTTCTTCCTTTGAAACCTCGCCAAGACTCGCCCAGTCAACGAGTGCCGGTCCGGCAATCATCATTTGTGCGCTGTCTTTGACAATAACGGAATAATGAGACGTCGCGACTCTCGCAGCGCCAATACCAGCGACGGAACCGAGCGCCAGTGAAACAGAAGGGGCAATACCTAGATGATTCACAATAACGTCCCATCCTGCGACGCGTGGTAAGTAGGTTCGGCCGGACGTCTCAATGGTTTTGACTGATCCGCCGCCGCCCATTCCATCAACAAGCCTTATATGGGGTAGGCGAAGTTCAAGCGCCATTGTTTCGGCCTGCCGGCGCTTTCCTGCAATGGAGGCATCGGCACTGCCGCCCCGGACGGTAAAGTCGTCCCCTGAAATCATGACTGGGCGGCCATCAATTTCTGCTGTGCCAAAGAGGTAATTGGACGGGGTAAAAGCAAGGAGGTTACCGGCATCGTCGTAGCTGGCTACTCCGGCGAGTTTGCCAATTTCATGGAATGTTGCCGTATCGACGATTGCCTCTATGCGCTCACGGATAGTGAGCTTATTGAATTCGTGTTGGCGAGCCACTTTGTCAGCGCCACCCATAGCCTCTGCCAGCTTGTCGCGCTCGTGTAGTTCTTCAATCTCTGGTTTCCAACTCATTTTGACGGCCCTTACTTGTTTTAGTGTGATCCTAAACCAATCGTGGTTCTGCTACCATGCTCCTACCAAACCGAACAGATTTGAAGGGCCTTCATGAAGTCATATCGTCAAAGCCGCTATATTGCGCCAGAGACCGCCACAGAAATCCTGTTGGTCAGACATGGGGAAAGCCGTGCTGCTGTGCCGGGTGCCCCGTTTCCTCTGGTAGATGGTCAGGGAGATCCCGAGTTAGCGGTTGAGGGTCGTGATCAAGCGGAGCGAGTAGGGGAGCGGTTGCGACACCATCCGATCGCGGCTATCTATGTGACGAGTTTACGCCGTACTCACGAAACTGCAGCCCCCCTGGCAAAACACCTGGGAATAACGCCTGTCGTTGAGCCAGATCTTCGTGAGGTGCATTTGGGCGCATGGGAAGGTGGCCTGTTTAGAATGAAAGCAGCTGAAGCCGATCCAATGTTTTTGCAGATGCAAGAGGAGCAGCGCTGGGATGTTATACCCGGCTCTGAGTCTCACGAGCAGCTTCGTCAGCGGGTATCTCCTTCGTTACAACGGATACATCAAAAGCACCCGGGTCAATTGGTCGTTGCCGTCGTTCACGGTGGAATTGTCGGACACATTTTGGCGCGAGCGACGGGATCTTCGCCGTTTGCATTTAACGGCTGTGACAACGGATCTATCAGCCACATTGTGATGTTAGATGATCGAATTATGGTACGTCGGTTTAATGATGCTGCGCACTTACACGAAACTGACCGAGCGGCCATGCCCACTTAAAAGACTACTTAGAAGGCCTATTTAGCATGCCCGCCTAAAACGCCTACCTAATTGGAGATTACTCATCAGCGCCTATCTGCGACTCGAACGCCATTTCAAGAAGATCGGAGACCTCAATCACGTTCAGGCCATTACCAGCTGGGATGAATCAGCGATGATGCCAAATGGCGGAGGTCAGGCCAGAGCAGAAGCGATGACGACCCTAAAAGTTTTGGTCCACGAGTTGACCACAAGTTCAGAAGTGGGTGATTTGCTGGCAGCAGCAAAGGCTGAGTCTTTGGATGCATGGCAGTCTGCAAACTTGAGAGAAATTGGCCGGGTATATCGAGAGGCGACCTGTATGCCAGCTGATCTAGTCGCAGCACAAAAAATTGCGACATCTGCCTCCGAACAAGCCTGGCGCTATCACCGCGCTGCAAATGATTGGTCGGCGATGCTACCGCACCTTAAAGAAGTAGTTTCCCTGGCGCGTCAGGAAGCTACCGTCCGAGCGGAAGCCAGCGGTCTTGCGCCCTATGATGCATTACTTGATACCTATGAGCCCGGCGTCACGAGCGCAGAAGTCAGTGTCATTTTCGATGAGTTGAAAGGTTTCTTGCCAGGGTTTGTCGAAGCCGTACTAGAGCGACAGAAGCTTTCACCACCGTTGCCGGTTGCCGGGGACTTTGCCATTTCTAACCAAAAGTTGTTGGGGCAAGAAGTGATGGCAACGCTCGGTTTTGATTTTGATCATGGTCGATTGGATATCAGTCACCATCCGTTCTGTGGTGGTGTACCGGACGATGTCCGAATTACGACTCGCTACGATGAACAAAATTTCATGTCGGCTTTGATGGGGGTGATCCATGAAACAGGACATGCAATGTACGAGCAGGGCTTACCAAAAGACTGGCGAGGACAACCGGTGGGTCGCGCCCTGAGTGCTGGCACCCATGAGAGCCAATCGCTGTTAATGGAAATGCAGGCTTGTCGAACGCCAGAGTTCTTCAGCTATCTGGCACCCAGAGCGCAGCGCATTTTTCTCGGTCAGGAAAGTAATGACCCGGCGTGGAATGGTCAAAACCTTTTTAAGCTATATACGGAAGTTAAACGTGGCTTTATCCGCGTGGATGCAGATGAAGTCACTTATCCATTGCATGTGATTTTGCGCTTCGAAATCGAACAAGCGTTGATTGAGGGTTCCTTAGAAGTTGCAGACTTGCCGGATGCCTGGCACGAGAAGATGTCGACCTATTTGAAAGTTGATACCCGTGGCAATTTTATGGACGGCTGCTTACAGGATGTGCACTGGCCAGCGGGGTTGTTCGGTTACTTCCCAACTTACACATTAGGTGCAATGACAGCGGCTCAGCTTTTTGCGTCAGCGCGGGAAGCAATTGTCGATTTACCGGTTCAAATTTCCAGTGGAGACTTTGCGCCTTTACTTGCCTGGTTGCGAACGAACGTTCACGGTAAAGGTAAATTTAGTAGCTATAACGAATTGATGACGTCTGCGACAGGTCGCCCGTTAGAAGTTGCACCATTTCGTGCTCACTTAGAAGCGCGGTATCTTAGTTAATGCTTGTCAGATGGTGAGGAAGAAGACAGGTCTTTTGATTCGAAAACGGCTTTACCCGATTTAGGCGGCTCGGCTTGAACTTTTGTGCTGGTATCCTCCGGGCGGCGGGGCATTTCGCGGGGCATTTCGCGGGACATATCGGGGGACATATCGCGGGGTGCGATGGGTTCAATATCACGTGAAGTAAAAGAGGCCTTTCCAGTGGTTGGACTCTGGGCTTTCTCTGCTTCCTGCGCCGCTCTTCTTTTCTTCTCAAGCTCGGCGGGCGTTGGCTGAGGAGTTTGCACTTGTTTCGCCTGGGCATGTTCAATGTCCGTTGCGGCAAAGGAGGCCTTGCCGACTATTGGACGGTCAGAGATCGCGGCTTCTAATGCAGCTCTTCTTTCCGCCGCACGCTCGGCAGCGGTCGGCTCGCGGGGTTGCCCCTGCTTTCCATGGGCGTGTTCGATGTCTATTACCGTAAAGGATGCTTTGCCGCTCTGACCCGATTGCCGTTCTGCAAGTTTTCGGCGAATCGCCGCGGGGGTTTGAGCAATATCACGATCTGGTTTGGTGGTTGCCGCTTGTGTAGACAGGTCTCTAGACCCGAACTGAGCCTTGCCCTCCAGGCGTTTTTTATGTTCTGCCTCGATAGTCTGCTTTTGTGATTCTGGTAAATTGAATACATTTGCAAGGGCGGCGAGCTCGCGTGACGCGGAGTAGATGCCGTTGTCCAGGTAAATGTTAACGGGTTCGAGTGCCTGTACTTCTTGCTCAGTGACGCGAATGGGATTTCTAGATAGTTCTTCGTCGGTTTTACTGTCGCCACTGAAAAGACTTTTTAGTTTTCCAAACAAGCCACCACTTTTCTCCGGCGAATCGACTTTATCGTCTTGACGACTTCGAAGTGAAACGACCTTGTCCTCTAGTTGACGCTGGTTGGTGGCAACCTCCGTGTGGGCTTCATACAAATACGCGGTTGGAACCTTTGAATCAATCAAGCGACGGAGTACAACAATGCGCGCGAGTAGGATTTCATGTACCTCGGTCATCAGCTGGAGGTTTACTCGGTCGCCGCTTTGATCAAGTTGATCGAAGAGTACTGTGACGACCTCGCTCAGCGCATTTCTGACCTCGGTATCAATAGGCGCAAAAGGCGCATCGGAAAGGGAGTTGCGAATACGATTAAATTCATTAAGCAGCTGTTCTTCCACTTCTTGAAGCGATTTATCGATCGTATTGAGGAGTTCAGTCATTTTCTAAGTCTACGCTGTTTATTTGCAAACGCTGATCCCCAATTCAAGAAGAATGTAAGTGAAATGTAAGAACCTTAACGAGGTGTAAAGTCCTTAATGGCACCCAGAATGAGGCGGCAGGTGAGTTGCCCGACCAATTTGCCATCTTCAATGACCGGCCGACGCCGATGCTTACTGGCGAGCATAGACGCTGCAACCGTGATAATGTCTTCACTCGGCGAGTTAGTCTCCACATCTTGGGTCATGATATCTGAGACTTTGGCCGCGCCAGGGACGCCACCATTATAAGCCGCATCGACGATAGAACGCAGACAATCAAGTTCTGACAACATGCCGACCAGATCGCCTTTTTCGTTGATGACCGTAACCCCAGAAAGCTTATTGATCAGGATGACTTCCGCAGCCTCGGACACCGATAAGTCTTGCCTAACGCTGATCGGTTTGGTCATGTAATCTCTTACAGCAACTGAATTTGGCATCTCATTATTCCTGTTCTAGTGGCGGCAGTTTTCCACATTAGCCTAAGCATCAGATGCCGGCAACAATCTATAGGACCAATCTTTATGACCCATAGGTCTGGGCGGTTGGCTCATATCTGGGTTTAAAACTCACTGGTTCGACGGGAGTGATGGTTTATACTGCGTCCCATGGTGAAATCTTACATGCAATGGTTATTACTCCTGGCACTGTCTGCGAGTGCTTTTGGTGATGATTCATCGCTCGTTGGGGCTCGCGAAGTGAATACTGTCGAGTCTGTTCGGCGTCAGCTGGTGGGGATGGAATGGCGCTCAGATCAACAGGATTGGCAAGCCGAAAGGGCAGTAGAAGGCCCCCTCGCAGCGATTGCACGCGCGCAATCTGAACCACACTTTATACGTGGTCGGGCGCTTGAGGCACTGACTCACTTGCCTGGACCACTGGCGCGAGAAGTTTTTCAAGAATTGATCGCACAAGACCAAAGTCCCGTATTACGAAGGAGGGCCGTGGATTGTCTGTGCGCGTTGCCGGCGGAAACGAGCAACGAAGACAGTCTTTTACACAGTCTCTTACCATTACTGGAAAGTCCCGACCGCCATTTGGGTGTTAGGGTAGCCCGCTGCCTTGCAGCGATGGATTCACCTGCCACTGAAATTACGATGTCGATACAGCGCTACCTCGCAACGGCAGAGGAGTGGGAAATACAGTCTGCGGGTTTGCAGAGGGAGTCGAAATGAAGACCAATATACTGTCAGAAACCCAGGCCGGAAGCTTTCAGCGTGATGGTTTCGTCGTTGTGCCTGGTCTTTTAGATGCTAATACCATCGCGAAGATGCGTGCCGTTGCAGATGATCATGTTGTTGCACAATTGGCACCCGTCGAATATGAAGTTGACGTTCAATACCCTGGTTCACCACGCGACACTAAAGCTGATGGTGGTGAGACCACAAGGCGACTACTGCACGCTTATTCTCGACATGAGGTCTATCGGAATTGGGCAACGGACGCCCATATCAACGAAATCTTACAGTCTTTGTTTGCTTCACCAAATATCGAATTGTCACAATGCCATCACAACTGCATGATGACGAAACATCCAGGGTTCAGCAGTGCAACGCTCTGGCATCAAGACAACCGTTACTGGTCTTTTGATGAGCAAAATCTGATTAACGTCTGGTCTGCATTAGGTGACGAGACTCGCGATAATGGCTGTTTGCGAGTCATACCAGGTAGTCATCGGCTAGAACTAGATCCCGGGTGCTTTGATGCAGCAATGTTTCTGCGGCCCGATCTGGCAACGAACAAATCGCTCATACAAAATGCTATACGTGTAGAACTGCAGAGCGGTGACGTTTTGTTCTTTCACAGTAAATTATTTCACGCGGCGGGTCGAAACCTGACTGATGAGGTGAAATATTCACTCGTCTATACCTACCATGAAGCATCCAATCGCCCGATTAAAGATACCCGGTCCGCGCGGTTTCCAGGGATTCCGCTTTAACGCTTTTTCGGTTCTGGCAGTAGTGACCTTAGCTCCTCAAACAATGGTTCACGACTGGTGCCGTTGCGCCAGGCGAAACCGATATCACGGTAGAATGTTTTTTCTGGTAAACGGTCGGTTTTAATTCTTGTGTGCCGAAGTACGCCGGCGTCCACAGTCATATCCGGCACTAGCGTGACGCCGAGATCCTCGTCGACCATTTGCAACAACATTTGTAGACTGTTGGCGCCAAATGTGTGGATTTTTTTGTGATTCTTTAACCTACATCCAGCCAGAGCATGATCTCGCAAGCAATGCCCATCATCCAGCAACAGCAAGCTTTCGTCTGGCAGGGCGTCAAAGTCGATCTTCTCAGAACTAACGATTTCCGAATTCTTGTGGTAGGCGATGTGCATACCTTCTCGGTACACGACTGAGGTTTTGATCTGTCCTGCATCATAGGGCAATGCTAATAGCACCATATCCAGTTTGTTTTGTTGTAATTCGCTAATCAGATTTGGCGTTGTGTTTTCACGGATATAAAGTTTGAGCCCGGCGTATTTTTTGCGGATGTTAATGACGAAGCGACTTATCAAATAGGGGGCGATGGTTGGAATGACGCCGAGTCTAACCGGTATAGTAAGAGGGTTTGATTGTGCTCTGGCCTCGTCTACCAGGTCTTCGGTTTGCATGATGATATAGCGGCTACGGTCTGCAATCGTTTTACCCAATTCTGTAAATGCGAGGGACTTATTCGTTCGTTCCACAAGGGTGACGCCCAGGTATGATTCTAGCTCCTTGATGCCTGTGCTGAGTGTTGATTGGGTCACATTCTGGGTTGCAGCCGCTTTGCCAAAGTGGCCCTGGTCGCGCAGCGCAACCAGGTATTGAAGTTGACGTATGGACGGTAAGTGCATGGTTATTATGTCTCTCTTAACGATTGACTAACTATATTGAAATGATAAAAACAATTCAATGTTTAAATTGCAAGGCCGTTGCTAGGATGCACCGTAGCTGGAACGGACATGCCGTGACTGACGACATTAATTGAGCCATAAATTGAGAGAAAAAATGATGCAAAAACAGGAAGGACAAACCTTACTTGAAGGACAACGAGTACCCGAAGTGATATTCCGTGCTCGTGATGATGAAGGATGGGTTGAATTGACGAGTGAACAAATATTCAAGGGCAAGCGAGTTGTGCTGTTTGCTCTACCCGGAGCATTTACACCCACCTGTTCTGCCACTCATTTACCGCGCTATGAGAAACTGGCACCAGTATTTAGGGTCGAGGGTATCGATGACATCATCTGCGTAGCGGTCAACGACGGCTTTATCATGCATGCCTGGGGAAAGGATCAGGATATTCATGACGTGAGGCTTTTGCCCGATGGCAATGGTGATTTTACTCGCGGCATGGGTATGTTGGTGGAGAAACAGGACTTAGGGTTTGGTGATCGTTCATGGCGCTATTCAATGCTGGTAGATGATGGTGTCATAGAGAAAATGTTCATCGAGCCAGATGTGCCCGGCGACCCCTTTGAAGTATCAGACGCGGACACCATGTTGCGCTATATCAATGGTGATGCCGTGGTTCCGCAAACCGTTGCCCTAATTGGTAGAGTGGGTTGCCCGCACTGCAAACGAGCAAAGGCATTACTCGACGAAAAAGGGATTCCCTATAACATCATCGAAGTAGGTCGAGACATTGATCAAACTTCGTTGCGTAGTCTGACAGGGGCCACTTCTGTGCCTCAGATTTTCATCGCGGGTAAGTTAATTGGTGGCGCCGATGAGTTGACGGAGTATCTTATGGTTTCATAAATCACCCTAAAATGACGGGTTTATGGCACATACTATTCGGCGATTGAAAGCTATCACCGAATAGTAACCGCTCATCTCGGGAGGCTTCTGCGGTTGGTTCATGGGTGGCAGTCTTGGTCTATGGCACTTACTTGGCAAATTGACGCCGACAGCAAAACCATCTTGTTGGAGTTTACCGAGCAGGCACTAGCTGCTGACTTAGAAACCTATAATTTAGTGCTCGCTGCGGAGTCTGGCTTGATCGATTTTGATCACCTAATCGTTTTCGGTGAAACAAATTGTGACGAACTGGTCTACATCGATCTTATCAGGCACATCGAACAGTGGGTCAAAACGATTGTTCGATGGCACCACCCCCGCGTCGCCATAACCTCATTGGACGCGTCTGAAGATCAGCTCGCACGATTCTTTTGTGCTACGACAGACCTTGTCGCCGGCAGCGAAGCGATTGACTTCTATATCACCAGGGATAAGGCTGACGCACTGGCATGGCTTAGTCGCGGCCGGCCGTAGCGATCTCGTTGATAAACGTATCGAGCGTCGCCAATTTTTGCTCGTTTAGATCCATTCCCAGAGTAAAATCCGGCACAATCAGTTCATCAACGCCGCTGTCTTTGTAGTCTGCAATGATCTCTTGTAATTGGGCGACGCTACCGGCAATTCTTGCTGGCCGCTCGTCTGAGTTGTTCATCTTGGCTGCTAATTTCTCGTCTTCCGTCAGAATGAGTAGAGCGACCGCGGTGCGATGAATCTCTTTAGGGTCGCGACCGAGTTTCTCGCAGTGTGCATCCAGAATCGACATCTTGTGCCTCAAGGTCTCAGGGGTACCCCAAACGTTCCATTCGTCGGCATATTGTGCGGTGATTCTTAATGTCACTTTTTCTCCACCGCCGCCGATTAATAGGGGCAGTGGTTGTTGTATAGGTTTGGGTTCTAGTGGAGCGTCTTTGAGTTGATAAAACTTACCGTCGAAATTTACACTGGCTTCACTAAATAGTGCTTTGACGACCTGGCAGGCTTCTTCGAGCCGTTCGAGTCGATTGGAGATGGTATAGAAGGGGATGCCATATTTTTCGTGTTCGTTTTCTTGCCAACCGGATCCGAGACCCAAAACGACCCGCCCACCAGAGATATGATCGACGGTGGCTGCCATCTTTGCCAGCACTGCTGGATGTCGGTAGGTGTTGCCGGTCACGAGTGTGCCAAGGCGCAGGCGAGGGATCGTTGCAGCCAGTGCTGCGAGAGTTGTCCAGGCTTCTGGCCAGGGCGCGCTGGTGTTGTCATCGTTGGGCATAAAATGGTCAGCAAGCCAGAGGCCATCCCAGCCACTCTGTTCGACGTGTTGTGCCAGGCCTTTTACAGCAGCAAAGGATTGAGTTGGCTGAGGCCAAAAGCTAAATTTCATGGGTGAAACCTTGATGACTGGACTTATTAGAATACGGAAAGGGCCTGACGATGTCATCGACTCTAGAAATTCAAACCTGGCCCTATTTTGAGTGTGGTTGAGGGAGCCGTTGAGTGTGCTGTGTGATGAACGTAATGTGATGGGCGTTGTGAAGGCCGTCACACATTTGGAAGTTACTGACATGTCAGCTATTTTGGCGGACCTTTTCAATTGTTATTGAAAGCCGGTTCAGTATAGTCAACAAGTGACTCGGGCATATTTCATACTCACCTAAATAGCGGGCATTTGGAGTCCAACGTGATCTATAGAGTTGCGATACGTCATCTAATTCGCATTTTGATATCAGCGTTCTTACTGTATGGGCTGGAAGCTCGTGCGGAACTGGTCAGCAAAAACCTCTATGAAAGTGTTGTTGCCGTTAATGTCTTCAGAAGTCAGGGTAAATCTACTGTGACGGGTGTCGTTGTGCAGGCGGATCCCTACAACGGTTATGTTGTCACCAATAGCGCTTTGATCAAAAATAGTGACACGTTAACCATCACCGTTTCGAAGACGGGTGCCGAACTCGTCGCACAGATCGTAAAAACAGATGCCACGACTGATCTGGCACTGCTTAAAGTCAACGGGCTAAATCTGCGTCCCCTGATATTTGGCCTTGAAAACGCCTTGCCAGGTGATGTTGTCTGGTCTGCTGTTCGTGGGGATTCTGCGGCGCAAACGGTGGGTCTTTCGAAGGGCAATTTGCACGATAACGAAAGCCTGCTGGATAGTGGGGCAAGCAATTTCATCAACCACAACGCTGTGGTTGGCAGTGGCGATGTTGGCTCGGTACTACTCAACGATTGTGGGGAGCTGATTGGCCTCAACCTGACGTTCTACAAGCGCGACGGACTTGACCGCGCGATCGATGCACCGTCGATAGTGAGGTTTCTCGCTGCTCAAAATGTACGCGTGACTATGGCAAACGCTGGTTGCGTATCTGCCATTCGACAAGCGAGAGAAGTGGCTGAACAGGCAAATAAGGCTGCACTGCGGGCTAAACTCGATGCGACAGAAGCTCAGCGAGTCACAAAAGCAATTAAAGTAAAATTACTCGCGACCGACAGAAAAAATCAGCAGCTTGTCAAAGAGTCTGGGCAGGCTAGAATTACAGCAGAAACGGCCATCAAGGCATCGGCAGAAGCACAAGCGCATGCGGAGCAAACTCGAATCAACCTTGAGAAGCAAACTGCCAGCATTATGGCAGAGACCGACGCTATGGTTGAGCTTCTACAGAGGGATCGTGATGCTGCGGAAGTTCGCTTTAATGAGGCGCTAGAACAACAGCGAAGGTCCTCTGTTGACCGTGAAGATTATCTGATTGCCGTTTTCGTTGTTCTGCTGACGCTACTGATTCTGGCCGTGCTCCTGATTCAGCGTGGTGGGTTTAGATCGGCAGCCATCCTGGAGGCTGTTGCGCCCGCTGGTACGCCAGGAAAAGGGGGCGCTGGCTACACCGTGATGCATAAACCGGCGTTACAAGAGTATGTGTTGGATGGACGTGATGAGGATGGAATCCGTTATCTGCTGAGAATGTCGGGAGCCCAGTTGTCCGGTGAGCAGGGTATCGTTATTGGCCGCAATCCCAATGAATCGCCCTACATCATCAATCATTCCGATGTGTCCCGGCAGCATGCCAGACTAAAAGTGATGAAAAACAGAGTGTTTATCGAGGATTTGGGTTCTACCAATGGGACTTCAGTCAACGGCCAGAATATTGATGGCAAGGGTCTCGTTTCTGTTTCCAACGGAGATCAGATCATTATTGGATCTGTTGTAATGAAACTTCGCGTAATGGGCCAATAGCCAACCCGGTTGCCCGCGGCAAACTGACCCATATGAACGGTTTAAATCCTTGATTCTTCTGTTAAAATCTCAATGTTTATTGGAATAGCTTGCAAAGAAGTATACCAATCTCGGGGGCACACCACTGGTTTCGCCAGCCTGCACACGATATAAGTGACGCGTCTTATCTATTCTGTGGTCAGACTGGCTTAATGTTTAGTCGTTATGTTCAGTCGTTCGGTTTCAAAAAGTAGGGAACAAATATGTCAGTAGTGGAAAAATTCGAGAAGGGTATTGAACTCTCCGATGTTGTGGTGAGGTTTGCAGGCGATTCTGGAGACGGCATGCAGCTTACCGGTAATAACTTTACGGAGGCGACGGCGTTATATGGTAACGATCTAGCCACTTTTCCAGATTTTCCTGCAGAGATACGCGCACCGGCTGGTGCGACCTTTGGTGTTTCAGCATTTCAAATTTATTTTGGCTCCGACGATGTAACGACCGCAGGTGACGATGTCGATGTCCTGGTCGTGATGAATCCTGCCGCGTTAATCACTAACTTGAAGGACCTGGTGTCCGGCGGCGTCATTATCGCTGATGCCGATGCTTTCACGGCCAAAAACTTAGCGCGCGCCGGTTACAAAGAAAATCCTCTTGAAGATGGTTCTTTGGATGCGTACCGGCTGATATCGATCGATATTACCAAGCGGGTTGTGGATACGGTCAAGCCTTACGGACTGAGTCACAAGTTCGCTGTGCGGTGTAAGAACATGTGGACCCTTGGTTTGACCATGTGGTTATTCGATCGAACGCGCGATGCCGCGATTGAAGGGCTGCGGGCGAAGTTCGCCAGTAAGCCTGACATTGCAGAGGCCAACGTAGCGGCAATCAATGCCGGTCATGCCTATGGTGAAACGGCGGAGCTTCCAAGTGGTGTTGAGGTTTATCGCATACCGCGGGCGACGGTTGCACCAGGCTTGTATCGAAATACCACCGGTTCTGAGGCGATGGCCTATGGGATTATCGCCGGTGGACAACTCGCCGAGCTGCCGCTTCTGTTTGCTTCTTATCCGATTACGCCGGCATCTGCTTTATTGCATACATTGTCAGGGCAGAAACACTTTGAAGTGGTGACATTTCAGGCTGAAGATGAAATCGCTGCTGTCTGTGCTGCTATCGGCGCATCATTTGCCGGTTCTCTTGGCGTTACGTCGAGCTCTGGACCGGGTATTTCCCTCAAAGCAGAGGCCATTTCACTGGCGTGTGCGACGGAATTGCCACTTCTCATCGTGAATACGCAGAGAGGTGGTCCCTCCACTGGTCTGCCCACTAAGACCGAGCAATCAGACCTAAATCAGGCGATTTTTGGTCGACATGCTGATACGACACTCCCCGTCATTGCGGCTTGTACATCTGTGGACTGTTTTGATGCGGCAATTGAAGCGGTTCGGTTAGCAACAAAATATATGACGCCGGTGATATTGCTGAGCGATGGCTATCTGGCGAATGCTTCGGAGCCCTGGCTCGTGCCGGACGTCAATGATCTGACCCCTTTCGCCGTAACGTTCGAAACCAACCCTGAGGGTTTTAGTCCCGCTAATCGGGACCCAGATAGTCTTGCGCGAGTCTGGGCTAAGCCCGGTACGCCGGGTCTAGAACACCGTATCGGTGGCATCGAGAAAGACCAGTTCACAGGTGACATATCCTACGAAGCTGAGAACCACCAGAAGATGACGGATATCCGCAAAGCGAAAATCGACAACATTGCGAACGATATTCCGCTGCAAGGTGTTGAACTCGGTAATGAGAAGGGTGATCTGGCAGTCGTCGGTTGGGGCTCGACCTTTGGTGCGATTCACCAGGGTGTGAAACGAGCCAGACAAGCAGGCAAGGACGTCTCGCACATTCATATCCGCCATATGTGGCCGATGCCGCGCAACCTCAAAGAATTGTTGTCTGGCTATAAACGTGTGGTTATTCCAGAAATGAATACGGGCCAGCTGGTCAAGATCATTCGCGCGGAGTATCTCGTTGATGCACAGAGCATGACCAAGATCTCGGGGCAGCCTTTCAAGATTAAAGAAATTGAAGCCGAAATTTACGCACAACTGGAGGCACTCTAATGAATGCGCCTATACAAAAACTGACAGCAAAAGACTACGCAACCGATCAAGAAGTTCGATGGTGCCCCGGTTGTGGTGACTACGCAATTTTGAAAACGGTACAAAAATTGATGCCGGAGCTGGGTGTTAAAAAGGAAAACAGCGTATTTGTTTCCGGTATTGGGTGTTCATCGCGGTTTCCGTATTACATGAATACCTTTGGCTTTCATACCATTCACGGTCGTGCGCCTGCGGTTGCGACAGGGGTAAAGCTGGCCAATCCAGAATTGGATGTGTGGGTTATTACGGGCGATGGCGATGGTCTCAGCATCGGCGGTAACCATATGATGCATGTACTACGTCGTAATGTTGACCTCAATATTTTGCTCTTTAACAATGAAATTTACGGACTCACCAAAGGTCAATACTCGCCAACATCCCCAGTGGGTACGCGGTCTCCCTCGACGCCAGATGGCTCAGTCGATCTACCTTTAACACCGGCCGTTTTTGCGATTGGCGCCGGGGCGCGTTTTGTTGCGCGGTCCATCGATACAGAAATGAAGCACCTCACGCGCGTGTTGACAGAGGCTCATCAACATGAAGGAGCCTCGTTTGTTGAGATTCTTCAGAATTGCCCCGTTTATAACGACGGCATATTTGAAGCGGTTAAAGATAAAAAGCAGGCGCCGGATACCCGTCTCGTTCTCGAGAACGGACAACCTCTGTTGTTTGGCGCAGACAATCAAAAGGGCCTCAAGCTCAACACGGCTGCGCTCGCGTTTGAGATTGTCACGCTTGGCGAAGATGGCGTTACTGAAGCCGATATTATGGTTCATGACGAGACTAATAAGGTGTTGGCGCAAATGCTCGCTGAACTCAAAGGGCCTGAATTTCCAGTGCCCGTTGGTGTAATCTATCAAGTCCCAGCGACAGCCTACGTATCCGATGTTTACTCGCAGCGTATCGTCGTGCGTGAACAGAAGGGTGCTGGCGATCTAAATGCGTTGCTGCGCACTGGGCACACCTGGACGGTTGAATAGCCCGAGCTATACACGCGCCTTATAAACGAACTATATAAACAGCACCTGGTTTTACTATCTAGACTTGTGGGTTAGGTCGTATTGGCGATTGCAAAATTGCTCCGATGAACCGAGTAAGTGAAAAATAAAGGGATGTGATGAGCGATTTTGAATCACTTGATAACAATGGAACGATTCCGGTTCTAGAGAAACATCAGTTTGATGTTGCAGCTTTAAAAGCCTTTATGGACGAAAATGTGGAGGGTTTCACTGGCGAGCTATCCGTGGAGGAGTTTGCTGGTGGTCAGTCCAATCCAACCTATTCTCTTGAAGCCGGTGGTACACGATACGTGCTGCGCCGTAAGCCGCCAGGAACTTTGATTAAATCGGCCCATGCGGTAGATCGTGAATACAAAGTGCTGACCGCACTGCAAAACACCGATGTGCCCACTGCACGAACCTATGCCTATTGTGACGATGAAAGTATTATCGGTACGATATTTTATGTCATGGAGTATCTGGATGGTCGGGTGATATGGGACGCTAAGGCAGGCGATTATGCTCCTGCAGAGCGGGGCGCATTCTGGGATTCAGCCAACGCTGCCGTTGCCAAACTGCATTCAGTTGATTATGAAGCTGTGGGTCTGTCTGATTTTGGTAAACACAGCGACTATGTCACGCGTCAGTTAAAACTTTGGTGCAGTCAGTATGAGTACACCAAGACTGAAGACAACCCTTATATGGATCAACTGATTCAGTATCTGCCTCAGCATATCCCACCCGAGACTGGCTGCACCATCGTTCACGGTGATCTCCAGATCGCGAATATGATGATGCATAAATCCAGACCTGAAGTGATTGGCATTCTTGACTGGGAGCTGAGCACACTTGGCGACCCGATTGCAGATTTTGCGTATCTGTGTGGACCTTATCGAGACGCGCTGCGCCATGCAGACTTGAAACAACTCGGTATTCCAGAAGAAAAGCAATTTGTTGAGACCTATTGTGAGCGTACGGGTCGAACGGGTATTGATCACTGGGACTACTACCTCGCCCTCAATATTTTCAAGCTGGCGGCGATTCTGCAGGGAATCGCCAAGCGGGTTCTGGATGGAACTGCTGCTAGTCAGAATGCGCAAGAAGCTGGCGCGGGAGCTTTGGCGATGTCCAAGGTTGCCTGGGCTCAAATCGACAAGAGCGTCAAACTAGACTGAATGCAGTCTCACCTAAGGAGTATGCCATGCTGGTGTTAGCTACCACCGAGCGAGAGTATCCATGGGGGACCCTGCGTTCCACCCACTCGAGTAAGGTCAAGGTTGTACTCGAAGAGAAAGGCCTCAAATATCGCGTCGATCGACTACGCCCGGGAGACCTGTGGAAGAAGCCGCCGGAGTTGTTGGCGCAGCACCCCCTTGGCAAAGTACCCTATTTGGAAACTCCGGCGGATGGCATCATCTACGACTCCACGGTGATCAATGAGTACATAGATGACCGCTATAAAAATCACTCGTTAAAGCCCAAGGACGCCGCGCAGCTTGCCAGAATGCGGATGCTTGAAAATTACGCTGATGAGGCGCTCTTAACGGCTGTGTTGCCCAGAATCTGGATGCCTATGTGGTCCCAACCAGAAGAGCGCGACGAAGCGTCGATGGAAGCAGGCAGGGTCGCACTCAGGGAGCAGGTTTTGCCTTTTATGGAGCGCGAACTTGACGGCAATGAGTACCTATGTGGAAACTTCAGTCTGGCAGATGCGCCCTATATGGCGGCAGCGATGGTCCTCGAGGTTGATCAGTTTAACCTCGAAGACTTTCCACGCTGTCGGACTTACTTTGACCGACTGAGTGGTCGACCTTCTTATCGGTCTATTTCACCACAAACCTCTCTGGAAGATTCGATTGGCAATGTGCCAAAGGCATTAGCCGGCGCTTAGAACCCTTCAATATCGTCGTCGAGCTGAACGCCGAAAGAGTTCAGCGCCATCGACACCATATTGTACTGACCGCAGGTAAATACCAGGTCCATCATCTGCTGATCACTGTAGGTTTGCTTAAGTCCGCTCCAGGTCTTATCGCTGATGAAAGCATCATCTTTCAACTCGTCTGCAGCCTGGATAATAAGGGCTTCGTGTTCAGACCAACCGGCCCCTGCACCGATCTTAACATTTTCGATTTCGGCATCGTTCAGCCCGGCAGCTTTTCCAATCACAACATGCTGCCCCCACTCATAGCCCGCCTGGCAACGCCAGCCAATCCGCAGTATCGCGATTTCCCGCTCTCGGGCAGATAAGGTCGACTTCGATAGGATGTGGTTGCCAAATACCAGCCAACGTTTCGCCAATTTCTCGTGAGTTGCCATTGTGCGGAAGATATTCGCGACATTGCCGCGGATTTTTTGACCCTCAAATACTGCGGACTGCTCGTCTGTCCAGTTGTCTTCGTGTATCGCTGGGATTCTTGGTTTTGTTAGCCGCACGATGTGCCCCTCATTGTGTTGGTTGTTGACCAATCGACTATAAGAAAAAAGTCTGGTCAGTGCTATCATCGATGGATACTGAGTACAGAATAGGAACAAAAAATTCATGAGTGAACTGATTCTTCATCACTACGACGCCTCTCCCTTTTCCGAAAAGATTCGATTAATGATGGGCTACAAGAGTGCTGCGCAGCCTGATGTGCAGTATCGTGGTGTCGATATTCCCGTCATCATGCCGAAGCCAACATTAATGCCTTTAACGGGTGGTTATCGAAAAACCCCAGTGGCCCAGGTGGGCGCTGATATCTACTGTGATACTGCTCTGATCAGTCGCTTGATCGATCGAATGTACCCAGAGAACCCACTGTTTCCACCAGAACTTGAAGCCACCACAGGAGCGATGGCGCACTGGACAGATACTTTCTTTTTTCGGATCAGTGTTGCGATGGCATTTCAGCCCAAAGCGCTTGCAAATAGCTCGTTATTTCCTGATACCAAGACCGCTGCAGCATTTATGGCTGACCGCGCTGATTTTAGTAAAGGTTCGACGGAGCTTCTGATGGACTTCTCCGCGGCAGAGCCGTATTGGTTGTTACATCTGCGCCGCTTAGATGAGCAACTCGGTCATCAAGATTACCTTTTCGGATCCGCCCCCAATATTGCTGACTTTTCAACTTATCATTGCCTGTGGTTCATCCATAACAATGCTGCACTTCAGTCTGAATTTGGCCCTTTCCAAAATGTGCTTGGATGGATGCAACGAATGGCTGCCTGGGGTCATGGCAATTTCATAGAGATGGATGGCGCAGAGGCGTTGGCGATTGCGAAGACAGCAGTGCCACAAACACCTGAAAAGCAGGGTTTCTCAATGACAGGTGGGCCTAACGTGGGTGATCAGGTCGATGTATTGCCGATTGATTATGGATTTCAACCGACGACGGGAGAACTGTTAGTGCACTCCCTCGAAGAAATTGCTGTGAAACGCCAAGACGATCAAGTGGGCGAAGTGGTGGTGCACTTTCCTCGTTTAGGTTTTCGTATTCAACCGAGTCAGGACCTATCGAATCAGGCCCCATGATCAATGCGGTTCTGATTGATCTGGAAACGCAAACAGTTAATAGCGGCAACATAGAATTATTGGATAAATGGGATTCTGCCGAAAGCATTATTTGGTTAGATTTGCAGAACGCTGGTAGTGCTGAAGAACAAGCTTTGTTTGATCGGATGGAGATTCATCCGCTTGCCGTGCAGGATGCAACCCGTAAGCGGCATCCACCAAAGATGGAGCGCTTCAAAGGCTTCAATCTGATTATGTTACGCGGCTTAGATGCCGGATATTCCGGTGAAGGACTAGAATTTCGAGCCATCCAACTTGCCATATTCGTCGGTGAAAATTGGATCATTACGCGTCATCAGGACACCTCTACCAGTGTCAATTTTATGTGGGAGCGTGTGGCTGGTGGTCATGAAACGCTGCAAAACGCGACGGGTATAGCGGTAGGGATTATTAACCGGCTGGTTCGGCGCTATGTTGAAATGTTGTTGAATTTCGAGCCCAGGCTAGAAGAAATTGAGCAAGAAATATTTGTCAGGCCCGATGACAGATTGTTAGCCGAGCTAACAAACCACAAAGCTCGGTTGCGAGAAATTATCAGAGTGGCTCGATATCATCACCAGGTTGTTGAGCAGTTGCTTGATGAGCAGAGGAGCGGAGAGGGGTCTTACATCCATGAAGTCATGTCACTCGTGGAGCAGGTGGGCAGAACTGGAAGCCTCGCCACTCTTTATTACGATACGAGTAAGGATTTAACGGACAGCTATCTTGCCCTGGCATCACATAACTTGAACAAAGTTATGCAGGTGTTGACGGTGATCACCGTCATATTTGTACCGCTGACATTTATTGCGGGGATATACGGGATGAACTTTGAATATATTCCTGAACTCTCGGTTCGCTGGGGCTACTTCGCTGTCATGGGTTTGATGTTTGCGTTAGCCGTTGGACTGTTGGCGTTCTTTAAGACGAAGCGCTGGTTTTAGCTGGCAGCCACGGGCGGTAACAGCGTTTCCGCAAGCTTTACCCAATAGCTGGCGCCAATGGGCAGAATATCATCGTTAAAATCGTAGCCGGGATTGTGTACGGAGCAGGACCCTTCACCATCGCCGTTACCTATCCAAATATAGCTTCCCGGTTTTTCTTGCAACATAAAAGCAAAGTCCTCTGAGCCCATCGCTGGGGTCGGATTCAGATTGACCCGATCAGCACCGACAATACTGGCGGCAACCTGACCTGCGAGTTCCGCTTCAGCAGCCGAATTGACGGTAGGTGGGTAGCGCTTCTCAAAGGTGAACTCCATAGTAGCGCCGAATGCTCGGCATATATCTTCTGCCATCTGTTTCATTTGGCGCTCTAAGAGTGCCTGTACCTTAGGTGAAAAGCAGCGAGTACAGCCACTGATTTCAACCTCGTTTGGAATGACATTGAACGCATCGCCGCCATGGAACTGCGTAATACTCAGCACAGCAGGCTGTTGCGGATCTATATAGCGGCTGACTATGGTTTGATACGCATCAACGATCTTGGCGCCGACAATAATGGGGTCAACCGTGAATTGTGGCATTGCCGCGTGACCGCCTTTACCAATGACTTTCACCTTAAAGATATCAAAAGCAGCCATCATTGGGCCTGGTTTGATCGCGAAGGTACCGACCGGCATACCGGGGATGTTGTGCATACCAAATACAGACTCCACGGGGAACCGATCAAATAGACCGGCTTCGATCATGGCTCTGCCACCGCCCTCGTTTTCTTCAGCGGGCTGATATATCAGGTGTACAGTACCTTCAAACTCCGCTTCTTCTTTCAAGTATTTCGCTGCGCCCAGGAGCATTGCGGTGTGTCCATCATGGCCACAGGCGTGCATTTTGCCAGGGTGCTTTGAAGCATGTTCAAAATCGTTTGCTTCGTGAATAGGTAGGGCATCTAGATCTGCACGCAGTCCGATGGCGCGGTTACCCCGACCTTTTTGGATGGAACCGACCACACCGGTTCCAGCGATGCCCGTCTCAACCTCGATACCAAGGGCCGTCAGTGTTTCTGCAACGACACGCGCCGTACGATGTTCTTCGAAGGCAAGCTCTGGATGTTGGTGAATGTCACGACGGAGTTTGGTCAGTTCTGCCTGGTAAGCTTCAAGTGCGGGAATCGTATTCATAGTGACGGATCTTAGCTATTTTAGGCTAATTTAGGGGCTTGCTGCGAAGAATGCAATTCAGACAGAACGACCAGATTCTAGTGCCCGCAGCTTGTCTGCCAATTCAAACACATGGTCATCAGTGACACCGTGCGCCTTGAGGCTAGCTTCTAGCTTTAGCAGGTATTCACGATTTGGCCCGCTGGGCCCATGAGCGGTGCTGATCTGTCGGACCAAGCTGTCGGCATCGGTGTTGCCCAAATAGTCAGGGTTGCCTTTTGTCGCATTGTAGGCCAGCCCAGTCACGACCTGTTTTCCTTCAATATTGAGAGGCAGTTCTAATCGCTCGTAGCCGCCTCTCTCGCGGTAGTCGAGATGATCGAGCACTTCGGCGACTTGATTCGCTGCAATGCGGTAAGCCATCCCCCAACAAACCAAGTCGGGTGCTGTGACCAATGTGACGACACGGCCAGGATAATTTGGTGTACCTCTGTGATCACTCGAGCCTTGCCAGAACCGTCTTGCCCAGTGATCAACTGTCGCAGGACATTTTTCGGCATACGGAAAGTCTGCACGAAAAATCAGCGAACCGTAGCCAAACACCCAAAGATCTGAAGCATAAAGATCAGAAGGCATAAAGATCAGAAGGCATAAAGATCAGAAGGTACATTTCTCGTTGTGATCCCTGATGTATCGAATGGCATCCAGAAGTCCATCCTCTTCATTGTGACCACAGACGAAATTCGCAACGGCCTGAAGGTCAGTATGACCGTTCGCCATTGCAATGCCGTGGGCGGCTTGCTGCACCATTGCCAGGTCGTTCATCTCGTCGCCCACTGCACAAATGTTGTGGTGAGTGAAATCGAAGTGATTCAAGAGATGAGATAGACCGTGCCATTTGTCCACAATCGATAGAGCGACCTCGCAATAAAAGTGGTCGTTGTCTGTGAGACCGACCATTACCGTGTTGATATGATTACACTGCTGCTTAATCATCTGCGTGAAGCGCAGTAGTTTTTCCTCGGTATCGTAGGCGCCAAATAGGAGGTATTCATCGGTAACGCCAAGCAAATCTGAGCGCACACTGAATTCGGCATTGTCCTCGAAGTAGCGATGATTCATTGAATTCCAGGGAAGCGCATCATCGATTACGAAGTCAGCCCCACCCAGCTGATGGGAATCTCGTTGGGCAGAAAGGACGACACCACAAGTTCGCGCGCATTCGACAATTTGCTGATATTCGTTGCTCGCAAACGGCGTGCTGCTCAGGGTCGTTTGGGTATGGTCTTTGACAAGCGCACCCCCATTGCAAACGCAGTAGCTATCGATGCCTAGATTGTCGATCACATAGCGTGCTGAGCGGTAGCGTCTGCCGGTGGCAATGACAATTTCTACGCCATCTTCATTTAGTTCGTGTAGCGCCTGTCGAGTAGCCCGGGATACCTGGTGGTTTTCCAGCGAAAGGGTACCGTCGAGATCCAGCGCAACAAGTTTGATTGGCTGCATGTTAGCCTCCTAGGCGATAACGTAGTTTAATCACAAATATATCGATCAGTGCATCGGTCCAAGCGTCACTGAGTAGTTCGCCAAAATCTTTGTTCGGCATACTGTCAACATCTGAGCCTCTTGTATAGACGATAAACAAATCCGACAAGGGTGCTAGCTCCCATCGATAGCGGGCCTGAAATGTGACTCGGCTGATAGCGAAATCTCGATCAGTCGCGCCAGCGGCAAGGTTTACCGTTTGTAGTGAACCATCACCGATGGGCACCGATAAACGCTCTCGTTCGTTCGCTTTTATTCCCGCCCACTGTGCGGTAATTCGAAACTGTTGGCTAGCAGAAAGGAAAAAATTCATCTCAATTTCGGGTCTCCAGAATTCCGCATCATAGGCGCCGAATTCTTGACGTGACTCGTAGAGTACCCAGCCTTTCTTGTCTTCGTAGCCGAGATCAACGATCACAGAGAAGCGATCATTAGGGCGCCAGGCAGTCCGGATGGAGTATCCCATTGTCCGGCCGTCAATGTGCTCGCCAGTGTAAACGGCGCCGATAACGAGACTAAGCGGTGTCGACCCATCAGTTTCGATAAAAGCGCCGGTTTGCCAGCGGTCTTCCACACGGTAATCACCGTTGCCATTGCTGTTTCGATCCTCCCAGCGCCAGGGAAAGTAGTTCAGCTTGTAAAAAATGCTGTTGTTCGAATCAAAAATACGTTTTTGATTGGTGAAAATACCAGACCGGATACGCTGCCCGTCGCGGTTGTATTCTTCCACGATGCGGAGATTTGTTTTACGTTGCTGTAATCCAGCAATATCGCTATCAGTCCGCTCATATTTGTATTGGCCACCTTTGACATCATTACGTCTGAAGAAACCAAAGTCATTAATGTCGACTTCATCATCAAAATAGTCGAACGCCAGGCTGTGTTTGCGACCTCGCCTAGGTGTGTAGCTTATGTCGACAAATGCACCCTGACCAGTCACATCATCTACGTCCGACCTGATCAGCTGGGCGTCTGCTTGCCATTTGCCATCTTTGCTCAGGTAGTGAGTGTCGAGTCCGTGTGCAGTTGCGTCATTCTGTGGGTGAGCAACATGGGTTGTCAGCCAACCGATAGAGCGTCTCGCGCCGGTGCTTGTGTCCTCATACAAGACCCGTCCAGCAGCGAAATCTCGTCCATCCTGGGTGACTCGAAACGGTATGTTATTAACGAAACCATTCAATTTGGTATCTTCTTCGAACGCACTTAAGAAGCCGTATCGCCAGTTACCATTTTGACCAGTAATTTTGGCTGCGCCGAAAAGTTCACTGGGCTGGTTTTTTCTACCAAGGGTAATTCCAGATTAGCGATACCCGTACCTCTGGGAGGCGAGCCAATTCTTGTGGTATAGATAAGCGAGGTAGTTGTGCCGGCTTGCTGCCCAGCTCTTGGCGATGTGTTGAAAATTTCCTGGCCCTCTAGGAAGAATGCCCTTTTTTCAGAAAAGAACGATTCAAACGAGGAAAGGTTGACATCTACTCGGTCAGATTCAACGTTGCCGAAATCAGGGTTGACGGTCGCTGTGAGCTGCAGGTTACTGAGGGGGCGCCAAAAGATATCGAACCCACTGTTATAGGTATCTGAACTATTCGAGCTACCGGCATGGTCACGCTCGACGAAACTGTCTCTAGAGCTAAGCCTGGCAAGCAGGGTATCCGGATCTTGGTGACTGACGCCGCCGCCATACAAACCATTGTCAGTATAAAATAAGTAGGTCTCTGTTTTGTTCACTGGGACGGCGTTAGATGATCTTCGGCTGCATTCACTGGCGGGCAAAATAATCCGATAATTAAAACAATTTTTAGTCTGTACTTCACAAAGGGCCTGTATCGGTGTGGAAAGATGGAGTGGAAAGCCAAACCGATGAAGAACCCTGTTGCACGGCTCTTGTGATTTGCGGTGGAGCTGGTTAACGTCTCTGTCCTAGGGTCCCCGCGAGGTTCAAATGTTACTTGAATACAAGGCGTTAAGCGGTTGAAATTAAACAAGGTCATCACTGAAATCTATCATCGTGCTGGGCTTTTGTTTATTAATGCCATTGCAAAGTCTGGCCTTTATCGCACTGCCCGTAACCTGTCTTATGGCGAGTCTGCCAGACATCGATTGGACCACTATTTGCTCCCAGATTATGAATCACGGCCCACGGTTTTATTTTTCTATGGTGGGAACTGGCGCAGTGGTCGTAAAGAGGATTATCGTTTTGTTGCCGATACGCTGCTCGCGGCTGGTTGTAACGTCATCATTCCCGACTACCGACTTTACCCGTTGGTACGTTTTGGTGAGATTCGAGATGATGCCGTTGCGGCGTTTAAGTTTGCCTGTGATCAACTCCCGGCGGATCAACCGCTGTATGTATTAGGACATTCTGCCGGGGCGCATTTGGGCGGGCTGGTCACCCTCGATAAGTCTTTGCTGCCGGAGCAATATCGGAGTCGTCTTAGCGGCTTTATCGGTCTTGCGGGTCCCTACGATTATTATCCGTTCACAGAGGATGATCACTGGGATCTGTTCGCACCGGAAGAGATGTACCCTGAGTCTAGAGTCATCAACTTCGTGCGCGCCGATGCAGCGCCAATGTATCTGCTCCATGGAGCAGAAGATACGCGGGTACGCCGGGGTCACTCAAAGAGCTTAATGGAGAAGCAACAAGCCGCCGGTGGCGTGGCCAACCGAGAGGTATATCCAGGCCTGGGTCATATCGAGATAATCCTCGCCTTCTCACGGCTGCATCGTACAAACTCGGCGGTCATTCGCCACATCAAAGAATTTTTGCAGTGCGAGAGGCACAGCAATTCTACTCAAGACCTATCTAACCAAGATTTATCTACCAAACACCATAAAAATCTACAGGAGGCCTCCCATGGCACTTAGCAAATCGACTACCGATGAGTTGCTCGTCGAAACAAAAGACAACATCGCGATCATAACGTTGAACCGTCCCGAACGATTGAATGCGATCAGCCATCACATGCTGCAAGAGCTCTCCAAAAAAATGGTAGAGGCAGATGAAGATCCAGATATTCGCTGTGTCATTTTAACCGGTTCAGGTCGTGGTTTTTGCGCGGGGCTTGATCTTGTAGAGGTGGGTAAGGGCGGTATCGGTAGCGGCGCAGGAAAAGGGAGTAACCGGCCGAAGCAGCTATTTAGTATCCGCAACGCACCGATTACCGTGATGTGGAATATGGATACACCCGTGATCTGTGCGCTCAATGGTGCGGCTGCAGGATACGGTATGGATATCACCTTACTTTGTGATATCCGAATTTCCGCCGAGTCCGGTAAAATGGCGGCTGTCACCGCTAAACGTAATGTTGTGCCAGAAAGTGGTGGTACCTGGTTACTACCACGTCTCATTGGCTGGGCTAAAGCCAGCGAACTCTACTATCGTGGCCGTGTTGTGGGGGCCGCTGAGTGTCTTGAGATCGGGCTTGTTAATGCAGTGGTACCAGACGACAAGCTGATGGAAACGGCGATGGAGTGGGCTACGGATATTGCTGAAAATGCACCACTGGCGGTACAAACGACGAAACGAATGATGCGCATGGGGCTTGAGCAGTCTTATGACACCTCAGTGGATCAGCTGATGGTACACCTAAACGGCATGTTCAATAGCGAAGATTTTCAGGAAGGCGTCAGCGCATTTCTGGAACGGCGCAAACCGAAATTCACGGGTCGTTAGACCTTCTTAAAGCCAATTAAGGGAATGCCATGACTGACTTGTTTGCTTTGTCCGATAAGATTTTGAGTGAAGGCGTCGCTCACGAGCCGGTGAACCGGGTGAATCACAAACTTTCAGAGTTGGATAATGATGTCGCCATGGTAGAAGCCTTCTCCCATTCTGTTGTGTTCAACACTGATGATGGCCTAGTGGTGTTTGACACAAGCGGTGCTCACGGAGGCAAACATGTGGTGGAGGCAATCCGTGGTTGGTCTAGCGAGGCGTTCAACTCACTGGTCTATACCCATGGTCACATTGATCATGTTGGTGGTAGCGGTGCATTCATCGCTGCTGAAGTCGATGCCGGGCGAGATCGTCCTAAAGTCATTTGCCATGAGAATGTACCCGCCAGATTTGACCGTTATGACATGACGAACGGCTATAACGTGGTGATTAATACACGCCAGTTTAGTAGCGCTGCCGGTCTATCTCTGGGTGACCATCAGAAGTTTTTACCTGAGGATGTGGCCAAGCCCGACGAAACCTATCGCGACTCCATGTCGATGAACGTCGGTGGGCTAGATTTCCAATTGAATCATGCCATTGGCGAAACCGATGACCATACATGGGCATGGATACCGAAACATAAGGCGATCTGCGCAGGCGATTTTTTCATTTGGAATTTTCCGAATGCCGGTAATCCGCAGAAGGTGCAGCGGTTTCCACTCGAGTGGGCGGTCGCGATGCGAGCCATGGCGGCCCAGGGGGCCGAGATGTTCCTGCCTGCTCATGGTTTGCCTATTCGTGGTGCGAAACAGATCAAGCTGGTGCTAGAGGATGTTGCATCGGCACTTGAAAAACTGGTTTATGACACCGTCGACATGATGAATGAGGGCGCACGCCTAAACGACATCGTGCATACCGTTAGTGTCGACCAAACCGTTCTCGATAAACCCTATCTAAGACCACTTTATGACGAGCCAGAATTCGTCGTGAATAATATCTGGCGGCTTTATGGTGGTTGGTACGATGGTAACCCGGCCAATTTAAAACCGGCTAGAGAACAGGCGCTGGCTGCGGAAATTTGTCATCTGAGCGGTGGTGCTTTTGTGCTCGCAACCCGAGCACAGGTATTGGCAGATAGCGGTGACTTTAGATTGGCTTGTCATCTAGTGGAAATGGCAGCGCTAGCAGAACCGACAAGCCAGGGGGTTCATAGCATCCGGGCGGAGATCTACGCGGCGAGACGAAAGCAAGAATCTTCTCTGATGGCAAAAGGCATCTTTGGCTACGCTGCTTCGCAGTCGAAAGAACTGGCTGATCAATAACACCTGACCGGTTCCAGTCTGTCCAGCGTCTGCGCGATGTCACTGGCATTGCAATCAATTAGGCATCTTCCTGATCCGTCATCTGTGGGCTTGATGACCCGCATTTTATCGCACGCTAAATTCGCTCCAACGAAATTCTAGTCTTTTTTCATCTTTTTCGTTCAAAGTTTCAAACCTAAACAAGGTGCATCGCGTCTAAAGTTGGAAGTTTGGTCCTAATTGGAGTTAGAAGAATGAAATTGGAAAAGGGTTTTATGGCGATTTTTATGGGTCTGATGAGCTGTTTGCTCACCCTAAATGTCGCCTACGCGCAAGCGGACAATGCCACGACAAGTGAAGTATTTAGCGCTAAGCGTGCTTATGAACAGGCGAAACTGTCACCCGATGGTAAGCATCTTTCGGTGTTGGGCGACCTGGAGGATGGTCAAGCGAGCTTAATGGTATTTGAATTGGCGACGATGGAGCTTGTCGCTGTTCTAGGTACCGACAATCAACAAGATATTCTAAGCTTTTGGTGGGCGAATAATGAGCGTCTTGTCGCGAATCTCGAATTACGTAATATCAGCATCGAATATCCAAAATTGACCGGTGAATTATTTGCCTTTAATGCTGATAACTCCAAGAAGTTTGCAGTAGCAGGTTTTAGTACTGACGATACAGCGGATTTTCATTTTTTAGATTCAAATCTTTCAGACAATGAGAAAATTCTCGTTGTTCGCTCAGATATTCGGAGTCGCCGTAATGATGAGGTTGAGCTGTCACGACCTATTGCATTCAATCTAGATATTTATAAGCGCCACCGTAAGAAGACAGGGTCGCATGTGAAAGATGGTCGACTCAGTAATGCTTTCAGTAGTCCCTATCAAACAGGTGGTTTTGTCGCTGACAACAACGGTCAGTTGCGTCTAGCCTACTATGTCGATAAGGACGATAATCTGAAAATTTCCAAACGTGACTACGAGGCTGAAGAGTGGGTCGAATTTGACTTTAGCGCTTCAGCTGCACTATCTGCGCAAAACAAGACCAATCCTGTCGTTGGTTTTGATGCCGAAAATACCGGTGTCTATTATCTCGCTAAATCCCAATATGAAACCGTTGGTCTGTTTCATCTACAGTTAGCAACGGGCCAGATCAATGCGCTTTATGAGCATGAGCAGCTTGATATTCGAGAACAGGATCTGATCTATACGTCGGATCGAGAGGTGGTTGGCATCAATCCAAAGGGCACCACTACCGCTCAGTTTTTCGTTAAAGCACATGCTGAAGTAGGTCGCTTGCGAGGGCTTGAGAATGCCTTCAAGGGAAAAAGAGTTGAAGTATTGAGCTATTCTCGTCAAGGCGAATACGCATTGGTAGATGTCATTAGTGGGGGTAGTGAAAGTGGCTTGTATCTTTATGACGGCAGTAATAACTCGCTCTCATTTTTGATGCCTGCAAACACTTAATTTTAGTGAGAACTGGTTACAGCTTCTGAATTGTGGCGATCGTTACAAAAAAGCCCGCTATCGCGAAAACGATAGCGGGCTTTTTAATTTGCCATCAATACCGGCGGTTACGAGGCCTTTTTGTAAGGCGGTCGCATTGCAGCAGCTAATTTCGACACTGTCTTTGATTGAGAAAAAATCGATTTTCCGTGACTAAAATTTTTGAATCCATCGAAGCCATGATAGGAACCCATGCCGCTGGGCCCCACGCCGCCGAAGGGTAGATCTTCCTGGGTGATGTGCATGATGACATCATTAACAGTGACACCGCCGGAGGTGGTGTGATCCAGAACTTTGCGTTCTTGAGCAGTATCTTTGCCAAAATAGTACAAACCCAGCGGGCGTGGATGGTCGTTGATGTATTGAATCGGCTCGTTGATGTCGCTATACCGCTTGACCGGCAGCACAGGACCAAAAATCTCCTCCTGCATAACTGCCATATCATCCGTTGGATCCATAATGATCGTGGGAGGAATGCGATGATGTTGCTGCTGGCTGAAATCTTCGTCTGCGGGATTGATCTGGATGACATTTGCACCTTTGGCTTTAGCGTCGTCGATGTAGCCATTGAGTCGGTCAAAATGTCGTTCGTTTACGATAGAGGTGTAATCGGGGTTATCTTTTATGTCGTTAAACATCTTTTTCACTGAAGCTTGCGCAGCGGCAACAAATTCATCAGCGCGACCTTCTGGTACGAATACGTAGTCTGGCGCGAGACAAATTTGACCTGCGTTCATGGTTTTACCGGCCATGATATTGGCAGCGGTCAGTTCCATGTCAGCGTTCTCGCCGATAATCACTGGAGATTTTCCGCCGAGTTCCAGGGTGACAGGTACCAAATTCTCGGCTGCGGCCCTCATGACATGCTTGGCAATAGACGTCGCGCCGGTGAAGAGCAGATGGTCAAAAGGTAGCGTGCTGAAAGCGCTACCGACTTCCGGCCCACCGGTTAATACAGCAACTTCTTCTTCGCTGTAGGCTTCTGCGAACATTTTTGCCATCAACGCGGATGTTTCTGGCGTGAACTCTGAGGGCTTTATCATGGTGCGATTGCCGGCGGCAAAGATGCCTGCGAGCGGTGCAAAGGTGAGTTGCACAGGAAAATTCCACGGTGAAATACAACCAATGACACCTAACGGCTGATACTCAATCCGGGAACTAGAGCCAAGTAAGTTGAGGGGAAACATGGTTTTGCGTTTTTCCGGCCGCATCCAGCGCCGAACGTTCTTCTTGGCATTTTCAAGCGGCCCAATTGAGCCGTCGATATCCGTTAATTTCGATTGTTGAAGGGAACGATGACCAAAGTCTGCTGCCATTGCATCGCATAGTTCAGGACCGTATTTTTTCAAGAGGTTAATAGCGCGATCTAATCGGTCGATGCGTGTTTCCGCGCTTACGACCCCTTCTTTGATGTAGTCCTGTTTCTGCCGATTCAGAATTTCCAGCATACCTGCTTTGATTTCGTTATCGCTCATGACCTTTTCCCTTAGTGTGTTTGTGCTTGAGTTTACTTTTCTTTTGATGTTTCCGGTACCAAACTATACAAATGTGCGTCGTGTTTTTGACCGTGAAGGAATAACCGATTTCTAAGCGTTCCTTCAAAATGGGCGCCTGCATTGATCGCGACATGACGACTGCCAGCATTTCGAGTCGACATAATAATTTCTAGCCGCAGCAAGTCTAAATATCGAAAAGAATATTCGGCAAGGCCAAGGGTTGCTTCCGTTGCCATACCATCACTCGTATATCCGGTCCGTATCCAATAACCCAAATTAGCAACAGGGTGCTCGTCTATGAGGCTGACGCCGCAGCCGCCAATTAACGTGCCGTCAGTCTGGTTGAATATGCTGAAGTCGTAAGCATCGCCGTTTTGCCAACGCGCTAAGGCGAAATCCAACCATTGGTTGGCGTCAACTCTCTGATAACCAGGATGACACCATGGTAAAAAGGGATAGATTTCTTTTACAGATTCGGTGGCTGATTCAAAAAGGCTGTCAGCAAAAGTAGGGTCACAGCGCTGAATGTTCAGCCGCTTTGTCTTGAAGCTGTTTGGCGGTTGCTTAACCACAAGGTTCATCATAGGAAGGTTTCCATGTCATAGCGCCACATGCTCGGGAGAGAGGTGGCGCTTTTGCATCTCTCGCTCAAAATGATGGCATCGATATTCTGTCTAATTTCACTCATTTTCAAAAGGCCGGAGATGAAAAGGTCGGCAATAAAAGCTCAGCGATAAACTAGGCTTATCATACCAGTGAAGTCCAGACTGGCCATGGGTCTAGCATAGTAATGGGTCTCTCACATGGGGTTATCGCAGAGGTAGGGCGCCATAGCTATAACTCTTGGGTACATGAGCCCATTCTCGAGAGAAAAGTGCTCTTTTCTCCTATGAATGCCATAAGCGTCGGTCTAAAAGGGTTTGCAGATCGCTTTATCGCAAAGTTTATGCCGGTCGTCTGTCGCCGGTATTGGATGCGCTTGAATATCTGCACCATGATCAAAAGTTTGATATACAGTTTGATTTTCAACGTAATTTACATCAATAAACAGTCGGTTTGAGACCACTTATTCGCTCATACTGGGCAACAACGATGGCGATGCTGAAGTTAGCTCGACATACTGCTTTGGCTTTCAGGCACTTGTCATTGATCGCGACGGGTATCAATTGTGCTGAAAGCTGGCGACCCGCGGTTGAAATCGAGCGTTAATTCGAACGGTTGGTCATATTGGAAATAACAGTGAGCGGAGATTAGATTGAACCAGGTAACCGACATGAATGCTCGGTCGCGATTGCTCGCGAATATTGAAGTGCCAGGCGATAGTTTTCTGGACACTGGCCTCTTGTCGAGAGGTATAGATAATTATCACATCGATGTCCGTTTGAGTGATGACTTCGTTTTATATTCCAGGGAAATCATTGAAAAAATCGCGAAGCGAGTCGCCGCAGGAAAGCGACCGCCTGGTGGCTCTGAGGAAATGGATGAGTTTCGAACCAGCTACCGCAAGATGATGACAGCGAGCCTGCATCGCACTAAGTCCGATTGGACTGCTGATCAACTTAAAGTGCTACATTTCGGCGTTATCAAGTTCCTTTTAAAGGAGGTGCGTCGTGCGTTGTCCAAACTCAATGACGAGACAGAGGCTGCTGTTGCTCAACAACAATTTGCCGGGTCACGCAGTCTTTTGGCGACACAAGAGCGTCTAGCATGGCTACGTAAACATCACGATGATTTTTTGTTTCAGGCGAATCGAGCTATTTTTCAGCAGGTGCAGCGAGAAGAGAACGGTTTGCGGGAACTACGCAAACAGATAACTCCGGATGACAACGGTAATATTCTAAACGTTATGTTCAATCCTATGCTTTGTGCAGATTCGCCAATTGATATCGGCATGGTAGCGGAATGTTATGCGCTGTGGCCGAACGGGGGTAAGGGGTTTGCAGCTATCAATCTGCGACTAGAGGACACCCTCAATGTCGCAGTGCCGGAGCTTCAAACCCGTGCTCTAAAAGAAGATGCGAAAATTGAAACGACAGAGGTTTTCGATACGCTACATGGTTTGTTTTCCTCTCAGGACATACTAGGACCCAGCGAAGATCAAAGCACCACACTGACGGAAAGCTATGGATGGCTTGAACATCCTGGTAATGTGCGCGCGCTGCTTGATCCGTTCGTACAGGAAAAGGAGCTCCGTGAACTCAAGGACTCGCTAGGTATCAAAGGGCAGTGGGAGCTTAAAGGTGAGTTGAAAAAGCTCAAAAAGCTGACCAACGACCTACGTAATAAAATGTACACAGACATTGAGTTTCGCGAAGCGGTTGCTTGTTATTTGCTTCGAGGCAGCTGGTCCGCTAGTGACCAACTGCTTTTGGATATTCGTTTGGCGTGTGCCTACGTTGCGGGCAACGACAGCAAGAAGGCGCTCGGCCGGCTGGATCAATCCCGAGAAGGGGCTGTGGGTTTAGTCAAACGGCTTGACGACTTAATGGATCAGATTAGCAAAGTGATTAAGGAAGAGGGGGAAGAGTACTTTCTTCGGATTCTATCTGATTTATTCCGTTATCGTTTGCACCTCAAGTATTTTCGCTTTGCTCACCGGGCATTGAATCGCATCAACGTCATTACCGACGCGAAAGAAATACAGCTGGCGCGAGCGGGTGGACAGTTATACGAACTTATCGATGAAGATGAGTTAAAAGAATTCAGCACGATTGAATCCGAAATTGTTCGTCATGTGATTTTGAAGGCTGATGTCCGAGGCTCCACAACGGTGACCCGGGAACTTTTGAAACAGTCTTTGAATCCAGCGTCTTATTTTAGTTTGCGCTTTTTTGGTCCTATAAACGAAAGATTACAAATCTACGGCGCAGCAAAAGTTTTTATAGAGGGTGATGCGGTCATTCTGGGATTTTATGAGCACAATGATGCGCCGAATCATTGGTATGCAGTGTCTAGGGCTTGCGGAATGGCAAAAGAAATTATTGATATTGTGATCTCGAAAAATGCCCATGCAGCCAAAACTGGCTTACCTGGGCTAGAGGTTGGCATAGGCATTTGTTTCTCTGCAGACAAGCCCCTGTTTCTATTCGATGAAGACAAGCCAATTATGATTTCATCGGCGATCGGCGATGCTGATCGCTTCTCTTCTTGTTCATGGCGTTTGCGAGACGGTTACCAGGGGCGCTTCAATGTCGATCTACTTGAAAGCGATCAACAGCACAGTGAGAAGGGCCAGGACCATCTGCATTACAACCTGAATGGTATTTCGTTGTCGACGCCAGGGTTCAAGAAGCTGATGTCAGAGATCCCTCTCAAGAAACTTAAACTTAAAACCGGTGAATCGTCAGAAACCGTGTTTGTGGGTAAGTTTCCAGACTTGCAAGGTAAAGAACGTGATCTGGTGATTCGCGAAGGGCGGGTGGGCCTCTGGAAGGATGGAAAAGTGCAGCGCGACCGTCGCGAAGAAGTCTTTTACGAAGTGCTGCGTAATTCAAAATTGACCAGGCAGGTCATCGATCTTTCGAAGTAGGTCACCTGGCCTTTTACAACAGCGAGAGTAATTTCCAAGATTCCGGATTGGAATTCTCTGGACACGCAAAGGTGCTAGAATTCCTCTTCGTTTTTAGTACGTTGGATGGAACCACCTGTGGGCAAAAATTTGTTTCAAAAAGTGTGGGACGGACATGTCGTGCAGCAACTCGACAGCGGTCAATACCAGATATTCATTGGTTTGCATTTAATACATGAAGTCACCAGCCCTCAGGCTTTCGGCATGCTGCGGGACAAAGGCCTAAGCGTCGCTTATCCATCTCGGACCTTTGCAACCGTCGATCATATTATTCCCACTGACGACCAATCTCGTCCGTTACAAGATGTTATGGCTGAACAGATGATTCAGGTGCTGAGTGATGCCACTGTAGAACACGGCATCGAGTTTTTCCCACCAGAATCAGGGTCGCAAGGTATCGTACATATCGTTGGACCAGAGCTTGGTTTAACCCAGCCAGGGCTGACGGTTTGCTGTGGTGATAGCCATACGTCTACGCACGGCGCATTTGGCTGTATTGCGTTGGGTATTGGCACCAGTCAAGTGAGAGACGTGCTTGCAAGCCAGACTATAGCGATGGACCCGCTTAAGGTTCGTCGCATCGAGGTTGAAGGTCAACTTAGCGCTGGTGTTACTGCAAAAGATGTCACTTTGCACATTATTCGGATGCTGGGCGTAAACGGTGGCGTTGGATATGCCTATGAGTATGCGGGGTCGACCATCAACGCGATGACCATGGAAGAACGCATGACCGTTTGTAATATGAGTATTGAAGGTGGTGCGCGCTGCGGTTATATCAACCCCGATCAAACCACAATTGAGTATTTGCGCGGCAGAGAGCGAGTGCCTTCTGGGGCTGATTTTGAGACAGCTGCTGAAAAATGGTTGTCTTATGCATCGGATCCTGACGCCACCTACGATGATGTTGTCGTCATTCAGGCAAAGGACATAAGGCCGACTGTGACCTGGGGTATTACCCCTGGGCAGGCGATCTCAATCGAAGAGTCTACCCCTGATCCAGAGCTGCTCGATGGTCTAGAGAAAGACCTTATCAGTGACGCGCTGAGATATATGAAGATACCCGCGAATATGCCGATTAAAGGCATGAAAGTCGATGTGGCATTTATCGGTAGCTGTACCAATGGTCGGTTGTCCGATTTTCAGGCAGTGGCGAAGCTGATTGCAGGTAGGAAGGTGGCCGGCGGTATCAAAGCAATTGCCGTTCCCGGTTCCGAGAAAGTGGATGCTGCAGCCCGGGCGCTTGGCTTGCATGAAATTTTTGAGGCCGCGGGTTTTGAGTGGCGTAAACCAGGTTGCTCTATGTGTCTGGCGATGAATCCTGACAAATTGGTCGGGGATGAGGTTTGTGCCTCTAGCTCGAATCGCAACTTTATTGGTCGGCAAGGTTCGTCTACCGGCAGGACTATTTTGATGAGTCCTATTATGGTTGCTGCCTCTGCGATTGAAGGCAAAGTAGCGGACGCCCGCGAAGTTTTTGATCTTATATAGTCAGAGCGCATAGCCAAAGCCCTTAGCCAGAGAAAGAAATTATGGAAAGCAACGACGTTACGAAAATTAACGGCAAAGGTATTTATGTCGCGGGTAACGATATAGACACAGATCGTATTATTCCGGCCAGATTCCTCAAATGTGTGACCTTTGATGAACTAGGTCCTGCTTTGTTTTTTGATGAGCGATTTGACAGTGACGGCAATAGTAAACACCATCTTCTGGACGCGGCAGAGCATGAGGGCGCTGAGGTTCTCATGTCTGATGCTAACTTCGGCTGTGGTTCCAGTCGCGAGCACGCCCCTCAGGCACTGCAAAAATTTGGGTTTAAGGCTGTCGTTGCCGAGAGTTTTGCCGAGATCTTTCAAGGCAACTGCACAACACTCGGCATTCCTTGTGTCGTGATGGAAAAGGCGCAACGTCAAGCATTGGCGAAAATTATCGAATCTGAACCGGAAGTTGATCTGACCGTCGATTTACACCAAATGCAGGTGGTCTGCGCAAATCAAATTTTTCCTATTACGATGAAGGCGAGCAGCCGAGAAGCGTTTCTATCAGCCAACTATGACCCGCTGGATACCTTGCTTCAGGCAAAGGACACGATTAAGGTAATGGCCGAGCGTTTGGGCTACATATAAATCCGGGGTTGGGATGGCCAGGAAGAAAATTGAAATTTATGACACCACTTTGCGCGATGGAAATCAGGGCGAGGGTGTCAATCTCAGCTTAGGCGATAAGCTGGACATTGCTATGGCATTGGATGCCATGGGTATCGACTTCATTGAGGGGGGCTGGCCGGGCTCTAACCCAAAAGATGACGAATTTTTCACTCGCTCGAAGGACCTGGTGCTCGTCACTGCTAAGATCGTCGCCTTTGGTTCTACGCATCGTGCGGATGTTAAACCCGCAGACGATTTTTTCCTGCAGAAGCTAGTGGCGGCGAAAGCAGATGCGACCTGTATCTTTGGTAAAACCTGGGATTTGCATGTTGAACAGGCCCTTAGAGTCAGTCCCGATAAAAACCTCGATATGATCAGTGGCTCAGTTGCCCATTTGGTTTCTGCCACAGGCAAACCGGTTTTTTACGACGCTGAACATTTCTTCGACGGTTTTCGCAGCGACCCGGGATATGCACTAGCGACCTTGCAGTGTGCCGTGGATTCTGGTGCTAGCCGGGTGATTCTGTGTGATACAAACGGCGGTGTGTTACCCCATGAACTTGGTCCAGCGATACGAGAAGTACTCAAGGAAATTCCTGGCATTAAGCTTGGTATCCACGTCCACAATGATGGTGGACTGGGCGTTGCCAATACACTTCGTGCAATTGAAGAGGGTGTCATTCAGGTTCACGGCACCATCAATGGTATTGGTGAGCGCTGCGGTAATGTCGATCTAACGTCAATTATTCCTAATCTTGAGTTAAAGCTTGGCTATGAGTGTTTACCAGAAGGGCGACTCAAGGGACTTACCAACTTGTCGAAGGTTGTCTGGGAATATCTCAATATGCAGGGTCCGTCGGGACAACCTTACGTCGGACCGTCGGCATTCGCTCATAAGGGCGGTGTGCATGTTAGTGCTGTACAGAGAAACCCAGCTACTTACGAGCATATTGATCCTGAACTGGTGGGTAATTCTCGAAAGATACTCATCAGCGAATTGGCGGGCGGCTCTAACCTTAGAGCGAAGTTAGCGAATCGATATTCTGAACTGGAAGACAACAAAGCAGTAAAAGCCATTCTGGATGAGGTGCAGGACAAAGAACATGCCGGCTATTCTTATGAAAATGCCGACGGCAGTTTTGATCTATTGGTACGGCGTCACATTGGCCGCTATGCCGCCCAGTTCGAACCACTTTACTATCGAATTTATAGTCCATCTAACGAGGACCCTCAGGAGACTGAAGGGTTGATCGAGGCGAGTGTGAAGGTCCGCGTAGGCGATGATGTAAAACTCTGCGCAGCCGAGGGCCACGGTCCCGTCGATGCGTTGAATAAAGCGTTACTAAAAGCGTTGGTAGAGCCTTTTCCGACCTTACTTGATCTGCACTTGACGGATTATTCTGTTCGGGTGATTAATAGTACACAGGAGACGGCTGCGAAAGTTCGGGTCTACCTTGAGCACAGTTTTGAAGGAGAAATCTTCGGTACAATCGGCGTCAATGTCGATATTATTCAGGCAAGTTGGAATGCGCTGATAGAAGCCTATCAATATACGCTGATGCGGCACGTAGATTTTGTTAGCGAGCTGGCAGAGCCTTCAGCGAATAAAGAGCCTTCAGCCCAAGAAAAGACATCAACGCAAGAAGTAAAACCCAGAGTGCAATCCTAAAAGGAGCTCGCTGATGACTCCTAAAATCCAGCAGCAAGCTGGTGTCTGGGAACGGCGCTGGCATCCGCTACGCAATGAATGGGTGACAATAACCAGCCACCGCAACGCTAGGCCCTGGTCGTCAGCTGACGCGGCCCTTAACGCCGCCGCTAACCATGACAGTACAAAACAATCGTTTGACCCCGGCTGTTATCTATGTCCCGGCAACACTCGAGTCTCTGGGAAGCAAAACGAAGCTTACGAGGGGCTTTTCGTATTTGATAATGATCATCCATCATTTAGTGATGCCGCGCCTCGAGACCTTGAACCGCCGCCGGGTATCTACCGCAACGCGACAGCGACGGGTACTACCCGGGTCATGTGCTATTCGCCGAATCACACTGAATCTCTAGCAGAGTTAGATCAAGCCCGCATTGAAGCAGTGTTGGATTGCTGGGCGGAAGAGACACAGACCCTAATGCGCCGCTCAGATGTGGAACAGGTATTGGTGTTTGAGAACAAGGGCGAGGTGATTGGCGTGTCGAATCCGCATCCTCACTGTCAGATTTATGCGGCAGGTTTTGAATTCAAAAACCTTGAACTGGAACGCTTCGCGATGGAAGCTCACTACAATCAAACTGGCCGACATTTAATGTCGGATGTGATTAGCAGTGAGAAGGACACCGGTAGTCGGATCATCTTTGAAAATGATAAAGCGATTGCGTTTTTGCCGTATTTTTCGAGGTTTCCCTTCGAGTCATTTATTTGTCCGATTCAGCGCCATGCCTGGTTGTTTGAGCTCTCTCAAACGGAACGTCAGGCATTAGCCAGTGCGCTGCTGCAAACGCTGGTCCGCTACGATAATCTTTGGCAAAGGCCTTTTCCATATATGCTAGTACTCCATCAAGCGCCAGCTGGTGCGGGTGAGCTGTACCATTTTCACATTCAGATTCATCCGTTGATGCGACAGCCAAACTTACAAAAGTTTCTTGCTGGCGTTGAATCCGGAGGTGGGCATTTCCTCAACGATGTCGATCCTGATCAAGCGGCAGGGCAGCTGCGAGATGTCTCTGACCAGCACTATCTGAGCCGCTAGATAGAGCCCTAAAAAATCGGTATGGTTGATGCCTAATATCGACCTGAAAGACTCACAAAGAGGGAAACCCCATGTACGTAGATTCACAATTGACCCCGGACTGGCACAAGATTCCAGATCACGTCAAGAAGCTTGAAGCAGAAGGCTATGACAGTGTTGGTACCGCCGAAATGAACCATGATCCTTTCTTCCCGCTGATGCTCGCGGCAGAACATAGCGAAACCATTGGGATTCGAACAGGCATCGCGGTCGCTTTTGCCAGGAGTCCAATGGTTTTGGCCAATCTCGGTCACGACCTGAACGCCTATTCACGGGGCCGTTTTACAATGGGACTCGGTTCTCAGATCCGTCCTCATATTACCAAGCGTTTCAGCATGCCCTGGGGCGCTCCAGCAAAGCAGATGAAAGAACTCATTTCTGCGATGCGAGCCATCTGGGCCAATTGGTATGAAGGTGAGCCGCTTAGATTTGAAGGTGAGTTTTATAATCACACTCTGATGACGCCGGCTTTTACGCCACAGAACAAGGAATACGGTGCTCCCAAGGTCACACTCGCGGCTGTCGGACCTATAATGACAAGGGTCGCAGGGGAAGTGGCGGATGGTTTGATCATTCATCCCTTTAGTAATGAAAAATATATACGCGAGGTCACCTTGCCCGCAGTTCGTGAGGGGCTCGAGCGATCGGGCCGGTCGATGGATGATTTTGAAATTTCCTATACGCCTTTCCTGATTTCTGGCAAAGATGAAGAAACGTTTGAAGCTAGTAAGCTCGAAGCGAAGAATAGAATTGCTTTCTATGGTTCGACTCCGGCCTATAAGCAAGTGCTGGGTGTGCAAGGGTGGGGTGATATGCAGCCAGAACTCAATGCCATGTCCAAGCAGGGTAAGTGGGCCGAGATGGGCGAAATGATTACGGATGAAATGCTGAATACCTTTGGCATCATGGGCGAGCCTGGTGAGATCGTGCCGACTATTAAGGAGCGATATAGTGATTTCGCGACTCGTATGAACGGTGGGTTTTCATTCGTTGATACTGAAGCCCGGATGGATATGGTGAAGAGCATCCGGGCGATATAGGATTTGACTGTGAGCAAGCCATTACCCAAATCAGTATCCTGGGAGGCGGGCGAACTGTATCTATTGGATCAGACTCGCCTGCCTCATCATGAAGTGATGATCCATTGTCAGACTGTCGCATCAGTCTTTGACGCAATTTCTTGCTTAAGAGTTCGAGGTGCCCCTGCGATTGGTATAGCGGCGGCTTATGGCCTACTGGTTGAAGCGGACGCTCAGATCGAACTCGCAGAACTTGAGCGTCGCTCTCAATATCTGGTTTCAGCCAGGCCGACTGCCGTTAATCTTGCGTGGGCATTGGAGCGGATGTTGGTTAAAGCTGGAACCTTAAGTCAAGCAGGCTCTATCTGCCGGGATGAGTTGCTTGAGGAGGCCATGGCGATTCATGAGGAAGATCGAAGGTCCTGCCAGGCCATTGGTGACCACGGTCTTGCTTTGATTCAGGGTAAGCGAAATTTGCTCACCCATTGTAATGCTGGTTCATTAGCCGTATCGGAGTACGGCACTGCTTTAGCGCCCATTTATCGAGCCGTTGAGCAGGGGCAGGGCTTACATGTTTATGTCGACGAAACCAGGCCATTGCTGCAGGGCGCGCGGCTGACGAGTTACGAATTAGCAAGGCACAGCGTTGATCACACCTTGATCACAGACAATATGGCCGCCCATGTCATGTCGTTGGGTAAGGTTGATGCGGTGATTGTTGGCACTGACCGTGTGACCGCAAACGGTGATGTGGCCAACAAAATCGGCACACTAAACCTGGCAATCCTTTGCCAATATTTCGGCATACCCTTTTATGTGGCGTGCCCGACGTCGACGATTGATTTACGTACAGCAAGTGGATCTAACATCGATATTGAGTGTCGTGCCGCTGACGAGGTCAGAAAGTTCTCTGAAACGCTGACGTGTCTTCCGGACACACCGGTATTCAACCCAGCCTTTGATGTCACGCCCGCAGAGCTTGTCTCTGCGTTGATTACCGATCGAGGTGTTATTCACCGACCAGATTCGAACAAACTCGCGAGTGGGCTCTTTTTTTAGACATTATGGCTAAACAATATGGGTGAAGAAGAAGGCGTGGTTAAATTTAATCTTGAGCATCGGTTCATCCCTTTGCTTAACGCCAACATTGCTCTGCTCAATAACTGGCGAATGATATTGCGTAAGCTTGTACTGATTGGGGCGACGCCAGATCGATATGATGGCTATGGGTTTGGTAACTTGAGTCAGCGAACCGAACGGGGCTTTTTGATTACGGGCAGCCAGGCAGGTGACATCGAGGACCTGACCCTCGGCCATTAAGCGGAGGTTCTGTAAGCAGACCCACAAAAAATCATGTGCTGTCTGAAGGCAGTATGCAGCCATCCTCAGAGCCCCTCACGCAGGCTGCTGTGTACCGTACCGAGCCTAATATAGACGCCGTTTTTCATGTCCTCTGTCTTGTGCTCTGGAGAAAAGAAAAAGTGACAACCCCCGGTCACGTACGTTGTGGGACACCAGAAATGGCGGAAGCCGTAACGGCGCTTATCGACAGCGAGTCAGATGAATTTAGTATGTTGGGTCATGAAGATGGCGTTGTTTCTTATGGAACCGATTGCGACCAGGCCGGTCTACTACTGGTTAAAGCACTCGCTAGCGCCTGATGCCGTCGAACCACCACACTCTTTTACAAGAGGATGGAGGTTTAGTGGAATGATGTTAATGCGGTTGTGATTACACCTCTATTCAAACGAGAATACGTGCATTGATCAAGGTTAATAAATATGTCTGAAAATAAGCCCGTGCTAATTGCACTTGTCATCACTGGGATTCTGTTGCTCGGATTTCTCGTCTACTACTTTATCGCTTCGCCTGCAGAGCCGGACACGGTGAGTGACACAGTTGAGTTGCCCGTAGAGCAACCCCAAACGATAGAGGTGATTGAAACCACCGATCTAGAACCAGAACCCGAACCGATCATTGATGTGGTTGATCAGACTGAAGCTCCAGCGTTTGTATTACCCCGACTAGGTAATAGTGACCAACTGATTCGTGATGGCGCAGTGAGTCTAACCCGACATGAAGGTATTAATACCTGGCTTGGCGTGGATGAACTGATTCGAAAGACAGTGGCATTTACTGACAACATATCGAATGGCAATATAGCGAGGGAACCTGCCGCGGCATTGGCTCCACGGGGACAGTTCTCCGTCAATGAAATTGCCGATGGAGTTTACGTGGTGAACGAACGCTCCTATGAGCGTTTTAATAATGTAACCAATATTTTGTTGTCGATTGATACAAAGCGGGCGGTGGAGTTTTATGTGCTGCTTAGGCCGCTCTTTCAACAAGGTTATGAAGAGTTAGGTTATCCATCGGGCAAGTTCGATGAGGTTGTTTTGCGCGCAATCGGGCGGCTACTCGAAACACCACAACTACCAGAATCAGCAAAGTTAGTTCGTCCGGTTGTGATGTATGAATATCAGGATCCGGAATTGGAATCCTTAAGCCCGGCGCAAAAACAGCTGCTTCGAATGGGTCCACAAAATGCTGCTTCTGTTAAAGAGAAGCTTCGAGCTATCGCACGAGAATTGAGAGTGGCGCTGGGTTAGCCGGTTCGAAGTAGATGACTAGTTCTCAGAAAGGGCTTTTTCCTGAGCGCGTTTTAATGGCTTGAGTAGGTAGTCCATAACCGTTTTCTTACCCGTCATAATGTCGACTGTGGCGACCATGCCCGGCATAATCGGCAGTGGGTTTGATCCAGAGCCGAGATGGTTTTCGTTGGTCCTGACTCTAATTTTGAAAAAGTGTTCGCCTCGTTCATCGGTAATAGAATCGGCACTAATGAGTTCCAATACTGCGGGTAAGCCACCGTAGATTGCGAAGTCGTAGGCGGTTAGTTTCACCGTTGCGGGCTGTCCAGGATGGATAAAAGCGATATCTGCTGGACGTATCCTGGCTTCGACTAACAGTGAATCATTTGTCGGTACGATTTCTACTAGATCCATACCAGGCTGGATAGTTGATCCTACTGTGTTGACCAACACCTGTTTCACGGTACCGTCTACCGGGGATCGAACCTCGGTTCGTTTCACGCGATCTTCTAAAGCAACATTAGATATTGATAGAAGCGAAATTTGGGTTTCCGCTTCATTGAGTTCCGCTCGAGCTTGAGAGATGAACTGTTGCTTTCGTTCTTCTATTTTCTCTTCAGCTTCTCGCACTACGGCCTCGGCTCGGGGAATAGCCAGGCGTATGACTCTGAGTCTACCAACCGACTCGTTAACCCCTATTTGCAGCCGTAACAGTTCAACTTTCGAAACAGCGCCGGTTTCAACGAGAGGCTCGGTAAGGGCCAGTTCCTGCTCGGCTAGTCGAGAATTCAGGTCCAGTTTTTGTTCTTCGGCTTGGAGCTCTGCGAGTGACTGGGTCTGTTGAGTGAGTTGCTGACGAAGGATGTCGATGCTTGATTGAAGCTCATTTTGTCTCGACTGATAAAGAGATGCTTCATTGATAATTAGTTCCCGACTTTCTCGTTCAAAAATTTCGGGTGGCTCAAATGGTTCACTATTTACCTCGGCTCTGAGGCGGGAAATTCGCGCTAAAATGGCATCTGAGTTCAGCAGGCCCTCGTTATAGGAGGATGCGAAACGCGTGTCGTCCATCCGAATCAGGGTTTGACCGGCTTTAACTGTTGCGCCGGGTTCAACCAGCATTTCAGCTAAAATACCGCCTTCGAGATTCTGCACGATCTGAATTTGCGAGGAAGGAATCACTCGGCCTTCAGCATGAGCGACCTGGTCTATTAATGCGAAATTGGCCCAGACGATGGCGACGACAAGGCAGGTTAATGTGACCCACAGAATTGCGTGGCTGGAGAAGGGTGGATTCTCTAACGATGCCGCGAGAGTATCTGGCATAAACTCCAAATCTAGACGATCAGCTTTTTTATCCATTGTTGTCATCCATAGCTGTTATCCATTGCTGCTATCAATTGCTACCACCGGCCAGAGCTCTCAGTACGTCATCGCGCTTGCCATCCGCTACAAGCTGGCCATCGCTGATGACAATCAGTCGATTAACCATCGTTAACATGTTGGTCTTATGGGTAATGAGAAGCAGAGTCTTGTCTTGACAGAATTGTTCAAGATGTTGTTTCACCGCCATTTCCGCTGTGCTGTCCATCCCGCTGGTGGGCTCATCCAATAGCATTAAGGGCGCTTCATTGATGAGTGCCCGGGCAAGTGCCACAGCCTGCCGCTGGCCACCTGAGAGCAAGCCGCCACGCTCACCGACTTGTAGATCGAAGCCTTCCGGGTGTTGATTGATATAGTCTAATAAACCAGCGAGCTCTGCGGCGCGACGAATCTCCTCGTCAGTGGCTAGTGGCGCGCCCAGGGTAATGTTTTCTCTGACAGTGCCACTGAATAGCTGCACATCCTGTGATACGTAAATCGCATTACGCCGGACATCCTGGGGGTCTAGCTGATTAATGTCTGTTTGTGAAAGTAAAATTGTGCCTTCTTTGGGACGATGAAAGCCCATGCACAACTTTTGAATGGTGGTTTTTCCTGATCCCATTTTACCAATGAGCCCGACCTTTTCTCCCGGCTCAATCGTGAAGCTCATCTGCTTAATTGCAGCGTTCCCCTGGCCTGAATAGGAAAAAGTGACATTGCGAAATTCCACAGCCCCACTCAGATTACTGCGATGTAGGAAGCTTTTACCTTCGGGCCGTTCCACCGGCAGGTTCATCATGTTATCGATAGACCGATAAGAGGCGATGGAATGCTGGTAACGCGTGAGAATACCGGCAATCTGTCCCATCGGCGCCAGACAACGTCCCGTCAGAATCGTGCAGGCTATCAATCCACCGACGGAAAGCGTGCCGTCCATGATCAGATATACCCCAACCACGACAACACCAACCGTCGCTAACTGTTGAATGATCTGGGAAAAATTAATGGCACCCATAGTCAAGAGTCGAGACTTGAGTGACAAGCGTGCAAGCTGGCCGGTGAAATTCTCCCAGCGTTTTTGAATCACGCCTTCAGCACGATTGCTTTTGATTGCATCTAGCGAAGACAGAGCTTCAATCAACAAAGCGTGTTTTTTAGCAGATTGCGCAAAAGTGTCATCAATCAAATTCTGTAGGGGTTTCTGAATGATGAGACCAATGCCAATAACGAGTGGCACTGCCACAAGTGGGACGAAAACGATGGGTCCTCCGATGCTGTATATGATCAAGAGGAACAGTACGACAAATGGCAGGTCGATGAGTGTTGTTAATGTTGTTGAGGTAAAGAACTCTCGGAAGGTATCGAATTCTTGCAGATTGTTTGCAAACGAGCCAATTTGTTTAGGTCTTTGGTCAAGCTGGATATCCATTACCCTGGAGAAAGTTTTCGCCGACAACAAAACATCGGCGCGTTTACCGGCAATATCGATAAAGTACCCGCGAAGTATTTTCATCGCGAGATCAAATAGCGTGATGATGAATACACCGGAAGCTAGTACCCACAGGGTCTCGATCGCATAATTGGGTACGACGCGGTCGTAGACGTTCATAATGAACAATGGTGACACTAGGGCAAACAGATTGATCAGAAGTGATGCCACCAGAACTTCGAGATAAATTCCCCTGGAAAGTTTGACGGTATCCCAGAACCAATGACTGCGCTTGCCGGTTTCATCTGAGGTGTATTGACCAGGTTCAGGTTTACAGAGCAGATAAGTCCCCTGGAATTGCTCATTGAGTTTGCCGATGGTGATCTGCTGGGGAATCTCACTTTCAGTAGGAAAGACAACCTTGCATTGATCGCCGTCTTTTGCGAGTAATATGGCGGCTTTATTTTGCTTCAACACGAGCACCACCGGTAGGGTGAGTGGTGAAATATCATCTAGTGATTTTTCAGCAATAGCCGCCTTGAAACCGGCCCTCTGAGCCGCTCGGACAAAAAGCGCCGGATTCAACTGGTCGCGTTCCAGTGGTAGTCCTGCGGCGAGGCTTTCGGCAGAAAATGGCTGTAAGTGAAATCGGCTCAAATATGCCAGGCACAGCAATAGGGGGTCGGGAAGCCGACCTGATGTTGACTGTGAAGTTTCGTTAGTGATGATCTCTGTCATAGAGCAGACATTCCCTTTTGGGTCGACAGTATATCAAGTTCAAACCCGCCCAGCAGATATCGACTGAGCCTTTGATCTGCTATTATTGGGCCTTGTCTCTTTTTGTTCTGGTAGTCAATTGTTACGGCTGATCTTATTGTTTTTGTTGGTGTTTTCCTTCCCAGTTACGGCGAGCTTTGATGACGCTCAACAAGCGGCCGCGAGCGGAGACTATCGGGAAGTTGTCGCTATCCTGTCAAAGATGTTGGAACAGGGTGAGCTGGACAGCGATCAGCGGGTCATTGCGTATGCCAATCGTGGCATTGCCTACAGTCTGCTCAAGGCTTACGCGTTGGCAAAACAGGACCTGGAAACCGCGCTGAGCATGAACCCGAACCACCCACTGACCTTGAACCATTTGGGGCTTTTGGCCGAACAAGTTGATCAAGACTATATTCTCGCAGCTGGCTTTTATCAAAAAGCGATCGAACTACAATTTTCTGCGAGTCAGGTGAACCTTGCTAACCTTTACTGGTATGGCAAGGGGGTACCTAAAAACACAAAACGAGCTTTCGAATTATACCGGCAGGCTGCTGAAGCTAATTACAACATGGCATTTGCGCCACTCGGTAGAATATATGCGTCAGGCAATGGAGCGCCTCAAAATCACAAGCGCGCCTTTGATCTGTTTAAACGCGGAAGCGAGTCCGGTGTCACGGAAGCCAACTACTACCTTGGTTTTGCTTACGAAAAAGGGCGTGGTGTAAAACAAGATTTAGCGCTGGCTAAACGAAACTATCAGATCGCCGCGATCCAGGGCCATGGCGAGGCACAAAATGCATTGGGTTATCTATTTAGACGCGGACTAGGTGTTGAGCAAGACTATGTGCAAGCGGCGACCTGGTATCAGCTGGCCTCGGATCAGGGTGTTGCGGGTGCTATGAACAGGCTCTCCTGGTTGTTAGCAGGTTGTCCTGTTGAGAAGGTATGCAATGGTGAATCGTCGATTGTGCTGGCGCAGCAAGCGCTCGAGCAAGGTGAGTCGCCGGAACGATTAGACTCGTTAGCAGCCGGCTACGCTCGGGTTGGAGACTTTGATCAAGCGCTTAAAACTATGGCGCGAGTGCTACAATTGTTGCCTGCCAGTAGTCCCAAGCGTTCATCTTATTCAAACCGACTCGAGCGATACCGTCAGGGCATTGTGACGCAACTTTAGTATGTTGTTAGCATTTTTTGAGAGGCTGCGAGAATATCAGGTACCGGTTTCAACCCGTGAGATTCTTGATTGTTTGAATCTGTTCCAACAGCGTGTTCTGCAATTCAATGTTGAAGACTTTTACTATCTGAGCCGCACCAGCCTTGTCAAAGATGAAAAATATTACGATCGTTTTGATCGCGCTTTCGACTCGTTTTTCTCCGGACTCGACGATCTCCCTGCAGTAATCGAACAACCTAACGTTGAAGCGTTAGTGCTGAGTCTTCTTCAATCTGATTTTCCCCGCATACAGCCCGCCGCATTGCAGCAAGCACTCACAGAATACCATCAGCAACTCGATGAAACGCGCGCCGATTTTGCCGCCCGGATAAAAGCCAATGCCGATCAGCAGGCAGTCGATGGCGGCGCCAGCGGGCAGGACGGTAATGGCGAGCCAGAGGACGAGACGAATGACAAGATGAATAAAGTCACTGCCTGTTTAGACGACCATTTAGAGGATAAAGCCGCAAATGTCGAAGGCGGTGAGGAGGGTGAAGGCGGTGAAGAGGGTGAAAGTGGCGAGAGTGGTAGAAAGGGCGAGGGCGACGATGGCGTCGAAGGCAAGGGTTCATCAGACCTCGGCGAATTTGGTGAGAAGACAAACTTCGATCAAGCTTCGCACCGGCGTGCACAAAAGCTATGGCTACTTAGACGGTTTAAAGACTATGACGCAGATGTGGAGTTAGGCACGCGCAACCTTAAGATGGCGCTGCGCCGGGTTCGAAAATTTGCTCGTACAGGCGCTGAAATGGAATTGGATCTAGACGATACGATTCGATGTACAGCGCGTAGTGCAGGTTTATTAGATATAAAAGAAGTCCCGGAGAGACATAACTCTATTAAAGTTCTGCTGTTTCTCGATGTCGGCGGTTCCATGGATGACCACATCGAGTTGTGCGCACAACTTTTTTCAGCGGCGCGATATGAATTCAAATACCTGGAAACCTATTACTTCCATAACTTCATTTATGAATCGGTTTGGCCGGATAACGAACGCCGGACAGAAGCCAAGATCGGTACCTGGGACATGATTCGAAAATTTGGCTCAGACTATAAAATCATTTTTGTCGGCGATGCCAATATGGCGCGGCATGAAATTGCCGATCGAGGCGGAAGCGTTGAGCATTTTAATGCGGAATCCGGCGAAGTTTGGATGCAACGCATGGAGGATCAATTTCGAAAAATCGTCTGGTTAAATCCGGTTGCAGAGAAACGTTGGCAGGATTCCTATTCTACCGTCATGATTAAGCGATTACTGGACGACCGCATGTATCCCCTCAGCGTTGAGGGGATAGAGCAGGCCGCCCGTTACCTAGTCCGGTAAGTTCAGAACGCGCTTGGCGATCACGTTCAGTTGTACTTCCGACGTACCCCCTTCAATTGAGTTGGCTTTCGATCTGAGCCATTCACGGGTGGTTGAAAGTTCACTATCATTGAACCCGTCGCCTTCCCAGCCGAGGCTGTTGGTGCCTTGAAGCTCTAACAGGACTTCATAACGGTCTTTGTTGTGCTCGGTACCATACAATTTGAACATTGAGGAAGTTGCATTCGGGCCAGTGCTCAGTTTTGCTTCTTCGGCGGCCCTACGCATCGTTAACGCAAATGCAGCACCGTTCATTTTGTGTGCGGCGATTCGTTCTCGCAGTTGATTGTCTGCGATCTTGCCATCCCTTTCGCCCACATACTGTTTGGCTTGATTCTCCATTGAATGTTCAGGGCTGGCAGCTCCGCCCAGGCCCATACCTGAAATCATGCTGCGTTCATGTTGAAGTAATCGTTTCGCGATGGTCCATCCCTCGTTCAGCTGTCCAACCAGGTTTTCCCGCGGTACTCTCACGTCGTCAAAGAAGGTTTCGCAAAAAGGTGAAGCGCCGCTGATGAGTTTGATAGGTTTCGTCGTGATACCGTGTGTGGCCATGTCAAAAAGGATAAAGCTAACACCATTATGTTTTGATGCTTTGAAGTCCGTTCGAACGAGGCAAAAAATCCAGTCTGCCTGATCGGCGTACGACGTCCAGACTTTGGAGCCATTAATCACGTACTCATCACCATCCAGTATCGCCTTGGTCTGCAGACTAGCGAGGTCAGACCCGGAACCCGGCTCGCTGTAGCCCTGGCACCAGCGAATTTCACCTTTTACAATTTTGGGTAGATGAGTTTTTTTCTGTTCCTCGTTGGCGAACTCAAGCAGGGCTGGTCCAAGCATACTGATGCCAAACGAAGTCAGTGCAGGGCGCGCATGAATGCGGCTCAGCTCATCCTGAAGAACGAAGTTTTCTTCTTTGTCGAGACCGCCTCCGCCGTACTCTTTTGGCCAGGTAGGGCAGGTCCAACCTTTCTCGCCCATGCGTTCGAGCCAGAGTTTCGCTTCTGGGTTAGCATATTCTGCATTCCGCCCCCCCCAAACAGTGTCGTTGTCGCCCATGCGTGTGCGCATTTTGGGCGGACAGTTTTGTTCTAGCCATGTACGGGTTTCGGCGCGAAAGGACTCTAGGCTCAAGTGTTGCTCCTGATTGTTATCTAATAGACAGATGGTATCACCGGTTCCTAGGAACTGACCATGTTCCTAGGTGTGCCATTGAGAAAGCGACTGATGTTCTCCGCAACTTGTAGCACCAGGCGTTGTCGGGATTCGATAGCGCCCCATGCATTATGTGGTGTAATCAACAGGTTGGGCAGATGTGCGGCAGCACTAATTAATGGGTCGCCCGGTAGTGGCGGCTCGACATCAAGGGTGTCTAGTGCAGCGCCGGCCAGCTTGCCATTAGTTATCGCATTGATAAGGGCCTTCGAGTCGACGAGTCCACCTCTCGCTGTATTGATGAGGAATGATTGTGGCGAGAGCAATGCAAGCGTTTCGCTGTTCATCAATTGCCGGTTCTCTGTCGTTAGTGGGCAGTGTAGAGAAAGAAAATCTGAGCGCCCCAAAAGTTCATGAAATGGCACCCGGTCTGATCCCTGACTGAGCTGGCCGGGTCGAGCAGAGATTAATACTTGCATCCCGAACGCTTCACCAAGTTTCGCGACCGCACGACCCAGTTCACCACTACCGACAATACCCAAAGTTTTGCCACTGAGTTCTATGATGGGGTGTTCTAATAAACCAAACACGCGACTTTGTTGCCATTTTCCTTGGGTCACGTCGACCAAATAATTGGGCATTTGGGTGGCTAGATTCAGCATCAACGCCATTGTGTGTTGAGCGACGGCCGGTGTGCCGTATGCCTTTACATTACATACTGTGACACCTTTGGCATGTGCTGCCTGAATATCAACGTTATTGGTGCCAGTTGCCATGACGGCGATCAGTTTCAGTTGCTGGGTTTGTTCTAATGCCACAGCGGTGATGATGGCTTTGTTGCTAACCACCAAGTCGGCATCGCGAATGCGTTCGGCGACCTGCTCAGGCGATGAAAACTGATAAATCTGCCAATCGTCTGCCAAAGCCAATATCGGTTCGAGTGATGTATTCCCCATACTTTCAGCATCCAGTACTATTCCGTGCAAAGTCACTCTCCTGTGTTCAGGTCCGAGAGTGTGCCAAAGGTCGTCTTGATTGACTAGCCGACAGCTAAAATTTGAAATTCGTCTAATATTTGAGTATCAGCATAAAATTCAGGGACAGCAGTGCGGAATAAGGAATGGCTAACGCCCAATGAGGTAGCAGAATTGCTCCTGGTATCACCCGTAACCGTTAGGCAGTGGGCGCAAAAGGGTAAGCTGGAAGCAAGAACCACCGCTGGCGGCCATCGTCGGTTCAGTATTGATGCGGTTCGCCGATTTGCGATTGACGAGGGCATGGCCGCCAGGCTGAATGGTAAAGCCGCTCGCAGTATTCTGGTTGTCGATGACGACGACCACTTGAATCGCTTTCTTGTCGAGCTATTCAAGTCAAAGGATGGCAGTGCGCTGGTAGAAAGTGCCAGCAACGGCTTTGAGGCCGGTAGCAAGGTTCAGCAGGTGATGCCAGACGTCGTATTACTGGACATTATGATGCCAGGCATGGACGGATTTCAGGTGTGTGAAAAACTAAAGGCTGATGTCGACACAATGCATATTCAGGTGATTGCGATGTCGGGCTTTCATAGCGAAGAAAATGAGCGGCGGGTTATGAGAGCTGGCGCGGACAAGTTCCTGAAGAAACCCTTCAGCAACAAAGAGGTACTGATGGCTTGTGGCTTTCTAGAGCCCAGTTAGTCACGTGAGTCAGGAGGCTCAGCTGCCCTTTTACGATTGGGATCTTAAGTTGGACAATAGAACCGTGAAAACAGCACCGTGAACGACCAAGGCAGCAGCAATGCAATCATTGTGCGGTTGTTTATCACAGCATACCGTCAAGGCGCATATCGGTGGGTTTATCGGACCCTGGTCCGAAACGGCAGGGGAAATCGTGAGCCTCATCTCTGAGGGTGACTATGTCGCGGCCGAACGCTTGGATAAAACCAAAGCTGGGGACAAACAGGTCGATTTACCGTGCTTTGGAATGTTTGAAATGTCGGACGGAAAAATTAAGGTCTGGCGGGATTATTTTGATCTCAATACCTATGTTCGAGGTGTGTCATAGGGTGTACCGGGAGGCGATGAGACACCGCCCCTGGGCTTTTGCGGCTGCTGGTTGTTTTATTGTGTGGTCTTGAGTTAATCCAGGTCTGGGAACTTTTCTGCTAAGGTTTCGTTCCAGCTAGCCACACGGTCGGCCTGGCTGGCGAGGAGTTCATCGACGTCTCCTGAGAGTGAGATAGAAATCAGCGTGTCACCTTGTTCAATGGCATCAACAATCGCCTGATCTTCACCGCCGACCACGGCGCCAAATATGGCGTGCGCATCGTCTAAATGAGGCGTCGCAACGTGGGTAATAAAAAACTGGCTGCCATTGGTGGCCGGACCAGCGTTTGCCATCGACAATTTGCCGGGTTCGCTATGACGCAATTCTGAATCGAATTCGTCCTCAAAGCGGTATCCAGGATCACCGGTGCCTGAACCCAATGGGCAACCACCCTGAATCATAAAGCTTGCAATCACCCGATGAAAATTCAGGCCATTATAGAAACCCTTATTCGCGAGGTTGACGAAGTTGGCAACAGTGACGGGTACCTTATCCGGGTAGAACTCGATATTAATGTTGCCCTTTGACGTTTCGATCTGTGCAGTAATGTTCATGTGAATTCCGATTTGCGTTAATAAAAGCTTTTTGTTGGACCTTAATGGACCGTTAGCGTGAGCGTGAGCCGATATTGATGTAGTCGCGCTTTTTCTCGCCGAGATAAAGCTGACGGGGCCGTGCAATCTTATAGGGTGCACTCATCATTTCGTTCCAGTGTGTAATCCAACCTGGCATGCGTCCCAGAGTGAAAATCACCGTGAAAAGCTCGGCTGGGATACCGACGGCTTTGAGCGTAATACCTGAGTAGAAGTCGATATTGGGGTAGAGTTTTCGTTCGATAAAGTAGTCATCTTCCCGGGCAATCTTCTCGAGCTGTCGAGCAACTTTGAGCAGCGGATCTTCTACTCCGAGTTCGTTAAAGACCGCCTCGCAGGATTCTTGCATCACCGTCGCGCGGGGATCAAAGTTTTTGTAAACCCTGTGGCCAAAACCCATAAGTTTAAAGGGGTCGTCCTTGTCCTTAGCTTTAGCGACGTATTCGTCGACCCGAGACTCGTCACCAATTTCGTTTAGCATGAGGAGAACAGCTTCATTCGCGCCCCCGTGGGCAGGCCCCCATAGAGCAGAAACGCCGGCGGCGATTGCTGCGTAAGGGTTACAGTCTGTGGAACCCGCCATTCTTACCGTTGATGTCGAGGCATTTTGCTCGTGATCGGCGTGGAGTAGGAATATACGGTCCATAGCAGCGGCGATCGTAGGGCTCACCGTCGATGGTTTGCCCGCTTCTCCAAAGCACATATTCAGAAAGTTCTCTGCATAGCCCAGTGAAGTGTCGGGTTCTACAAATGCTTCACCCTTGCCGTGTTTATAAGCCATGGCTGCTAGAGTGGGGATCATCGCGATTAATCGATGCGCTGTTAGCATCCGATCATCAGCGTTCGTAATGTCAGTTTCCTCATGGTATAGAGAAGCCAGGCCAGAGATCGCCGAACCGACCATCGCCATTGGATGCGCACCCTGGGTAAAGCCGTTGAAAATATTTTGGAAAGTCTTGTCGATGTTTTGATTAGCTTTGATGGATGATTCGAATGCGTCATATTCAGGTCTTGAGGGTAGTTCGCCGTTAAGTAATAGATAACAAACCTCAAGATGGTTTGATTGCTGGGCTAGCTGATCAATCGGGTAACCCCGATAAGTTAGGATGCCGGCATCTCCATCAATGTATGTGACGGTAGAATCGCAGCTTGCGGTGCTTAAAAAGCCGGGATCGTAGGTGAAAACACCTTCTTTGATCAGGCCGCGAACATCGACGACATTCATGCCTTCGGTCGCTTCGAGCACAGGTAATTCTGTGCTATTCCCATCTATTGTGATGGTTACTTTTTGGGTCATGCTTTCACTCCCATGAGACGGGCTCATGCTTTAGCCGTTAACTGGATTTATATTGCCTGGATCGACTGGGCGGACATCATTCCAAAACGGACTTGTGTTGTAAAGGCTTGAGTCACGTGGCTTTTGCCAGTGGTTGGTTTGTCTTTTAAAGTTAAACTAACTATCATCGTTCGCCGTACAACTGGGCGTGGGTAAACCACGTCTCAAAGTCATCTTCTTGCTCTCCTAGGCTTTGTGGTCCTTCTGCCAAAATTGGCAAAAGTGACAAAAGTGACAAAAGTGATATTACAAAGCATTGTGAAGAGCAGGTCCAAACGAGAATGAGCTGTGCAAAACGATCATCGTCCTACTAACGTAAACCCGTCAGATCTGCTGGCGTTTGCTTGGCCTATTGCGGCTCTGGCTTCTATCACCCATCGAATATCGGGCGTCATACTGTTCGTCGGCATCGCCGTTGCCCTCTACGCTCTGGATATGTCTTTGGCCTCGGAAGAAGGTTTCGAATCACTAAAAGGCATGATGAATTCGCCATTTGGCATGTTCGTGACCTGGGGGTTGTTGTCCGCATTGGCTTATCACTTTGTTGCCGGCATCAAACACCTGGTGATGGACTTTGGCTATGCTGAAACCCTTGAGAGCTCAAAGTTCGCTTCAAAAATCGTCATTCTCTTTTCTGCCGTGTTGTTCTTCCTGGCAGGAATTTGGGTCATACAGGGATAGGATGCCAAATATGGTTACTCAGGTTACAAGTTTTTCTCGTAATGGTGTGTCTGACTGGATAGTGCAGCGTGTGTCAGCATATATTCTCGCCACTTATACGGTACTTCTCGTCGGCATCATGCTTCTGCAAGGTGATATTTCACATGCGGATTGGCAAGCTCTGTTTGCACAGACCTGGATGCAGATTTTGACCCTGCTCACGATTTTAGCGACCTGTGCGCATGCCTGGATCGGCATGTGGACGATCGGTACCGACTATATACGAGAGCACTATTTTGGTGCTGGCGCGGATGGTATTCGCCTGGTGTACCAGGTCGGTTGCATTTTATTGTTAACGGTTTACGTTATTTGGACCGTTAAAATTCTGTGGGGGAATGGTTAGATGAGTGATATCGCAACGCTAGAATTTGATGCCATCATTGTTGGCGGTGGTGGTTCGGGTATGCGGTCAGCACTTCAGCTGGCAGAGTCCGGACGAAAAACTGCCGTGATTTCGAAGGTATTTCCGACTCGTTCACACACAGTTTCTGCACAGGGCGGCATTACCTGTGCAATTGCCAGCGACGACCCCAACGACGATTGGCGTTGGCATATGTATGACACGATTAAGGGTTCTGACTACATCGGTGACCAGGATGCGATTCAGTACATGTGCAAAGTCGGTCCTGAGGCAGTCTATGAGCTAGAACATATGGGTTTGCCGTTTTCTCGAACGGAAAATGGGCGAATCTATCAGCGACCATTTGGCGGTCAATCCAAAGATTTTGGCAAGGGTGGGCAAGCGGCTCGAACCTGCGCTGCTGCTGACCGAACGGGTCATGCGCTGCTGCATGCGCTTTACCAGGGCAATTTGAAGGCTGGTTCAGTGTTTTTCTCCGAGTGGTTCGCGGTTGATATTGTGAAGAACCAAAAAGGCGTCGTGGTTGGTGTGACAGCTATCTGTATGGAAACCGGCGAGTTGCATTACATCAAGTCCAAAGCGACCGTTTTCGCCACAGGTGGTGCTGGTCGCATTTATCAATCGACAACCAATGCTTTGATGAACACGGGTGATGGAACCGGTATGGCGCTTCGCGCAGGTTATGCGGTTCAGGATATGGAAATGTGGCAGTTTCACCCAACCGGTATTGCCGGTGCTGGATCTCTGGTCACGGAAGGCTGTCGAGGTGAAGGTGGTTATCTTATCAATAAGGATGGTGAGCGTTTTATGGAACGTTATGCACCCACAGCAAAAGACCTTGCGGGTCGAGATGTTGTGGCGCGAAGCATGATTCTGGAAATTCTTGCCGGTCGTGGCGCAGGTCCTGAAGGCGATCACGTTTTCTTGAAACTGGATCATCTGGGTGAGGAAATCTTGCATTCAAGGTTGCCCGGTATTATAGAGTTGTCAAAGACTTTCGCCGGTGTAGATCCCGTGAAAGAGCCCATTCCAGTCGTGCCGACCTGTCACTACATGATGGGTGGTACCCCGACCAACATTCATGGCCAGGCAATTATCCGCAACTCTGCCGGTGAAGATGAAATCGTTCAAGGCCTATACGCCGTTGGCGAAGCAGCCTGCGTATCAGTCCATGGCGCAAATCGACTCGGTGGCAACTCTCTGCTCGACCTGGTGGTATTCGGTCGTGCAGCTGGCCTTCACATCACAGAAGTGTTGAATCAAGGGGTTGATTTCGACCCTGCGAGCGCGAGTGATATTGAAGAAGCTAGCCAGCGCGTCGTTCGCTGGGACGAATCGAGCGGCGGCGAGAGCATTGCCCAGCTTAAAAAGGAATTGCAATCTACGATGCAGCTTAATTTTGGTGTGTTTCGTCGTGAAGACACCATGCAAGAAGGCATTAAGAAGCTTGATGAGCTACGCGAACGTATTTCGAAAGCCTCTATTTCTGACAAGAGCAACGCATTCAACACCACACGTTTAGAGGCATTGGAGCTAGAGAATCTGTTAGAAATCGCTGAAGCCACTGCAATCTCGGCAGAAGCCCGGAAAGAAAGCCGTGGTGCCCATGCTCGTGATGATTATCAAACACGTGACGACGTAAACTGGTTATGTCACTCACTATATGATCCAAGTACCAAAACATTGGGCAAACGCAACGTGAATTTCACACCTTCAATTCTAGAGTCTGATACAGACTTACCAGAAGAAGTTTTCGTACCTAAAGAGAGGGTCTACTAATGCAAGTTAGCGTTTATCGTTACGATCCAGACAAAGATAGTGAACCTTACCTGCAGGACTTCAGTATTGATCTTAAAGGCAAGGACCCGATGGTTCTTGAACTGTTGGAATTGCTGAAAGAGAAGGATGAGACCATCAGCTATCGACGATCTTGCCGGGAAGGGGTCTGCGGCTCTGACGGCGTTAACATGAATGGCAAGAACGGTTTGGCTTGTATGACGCGGATTTCAGAAGTCAGTAGGCGTGACAAGTTGACCATCAAACCTTTGCCTGGCTTGCCAGTCATTCGGGACCTTGTGGTGGATATGGAACAGTTCTATACCCAATACAAGAAGATCACGCCGTTTCTGATCAACAAAGATGCGCCGCCCGCCCAGGAGCGCCTCCAGTCACCGGAAGAACGCGAGAAGCTGGATGGACTATACGAATGTATCCTTTGTGCGTGTTGCTCATCGGCCTGTCCTAGTTTCTGGTGGAATCCTGATAAGTTTATCGGTCCTGCCGGTTTGCTCCAGGCCTACCGGTTTCTTGCCGATAGTCGAGACACAGCAACTGAAGAACGATTGGCTAACCTCGAGGACCCATTCAGTGTTTTCCGTTGTCGCGGCATCATGAATTGCGTCAATGTCTGTCCCAAAGGATTGAATCCTACCCGGGCGATTGGCCACATCCGCAACATGCTTCTTAAAAGAGCGGTCTAGTAAAGCTCCCATTAATTTCTCGCTTTAGTTAGATAAGGCTGCCGGCAGCAATGTCCGGTAGCCCTTTATTCCTGTATCATGCCTCCCGAATAGCTAATGTGGTGTTATGCTCATTGTTGGCATGTGGTTGGTGAGGAGCCTGGAATAAATGCAAGAAAGCAACATGGAAAGATTGTGGCGTAGTGGCCACATTTCCGGCGGTAATGCCTCCTACGTAGAGGAACTCTACGAACAATATCTGGCTGATCCAGGTTCAGTGCCTGATCAGTGGCGAAGTTACTTTCAGACGCTGCCGCGTGTCGAAGGTACGGTGTCCAATGATTTGTCCCATTCGACGATTCGCGCCCATTTTCTGTTACTTTCGAAAAATCAGGCGCGTGTAACGCCAGTCCGCGCGAGCGCCGTTCACTCAGACTTTGAACGAAAGCAGTTTGCCGTGGGTGAATTGATCTCGGCTTATCGTCGCCGAGGCCATCTGAAAGCCAACCTCGATCCGCTTGAATTAGAGGATAAGCCGCCTGTGCCGGTGCTTGACCTGGAGTTTCATGGACTGTCTGATGCTGATCTCGACACTCAATTTCAAACCGGCACCTTGTTCTTTGGCAATAAAGACGGGGCATTGCGTGACATTATAGAATCGCTTGAACAGACCTATTGTGACTCGGTGGGTGCAGAATATATGCACATCAGTGACGACGCAGAACAGCTTTGGGTTCAACAGCGAATGGAATCGGCGCGGTCAAACCCCAGCTATTCAAATGGTGTCAAACGTCGCCTGTTGGATCGGTTGATTGCCGCTGAAGGCCTGGAAAAGTATCTCGGTAAAAAATACCCCGGTACTAAACGATTTGGTCTGGAAGGGGGTGAGAGTTTCATTCCGTGCTTGGCAGAGCTTATTCACCGGTCGGGCACCGCTGGCGTCCGAGAAACGGTTATCGGCATGGCGCACCGCGGTCGAATCAACGTTTTGGTGAATCTATTGGGTAAGAATCCGGCGGAATTATTTGATGAATTCGAAGGGCGTTATACACCTGGGTTTGGTTCAGGCGATGTAAAATACCATCAGGGTTTTTCATCCAACCTGATGACGCCTGGTGGTGAAATGCATCTGGCATTAGGCTTCAATCCTTCGCACCTGGAGATTGGCGCGCCTGTGATTGAAGGTTCTGTGCGGGCGAGGCAGGATCGTCGAGACGATGCGCCAGGCGATAAGGTACTGGCCATCAATATTCACGGTGATGCAGCGTTTGCTGGCCAAGGCGTTGTGATGGAGACATTCCAAATGTCTCAGACGCGGGGTTTTTACACCGGCGGCACTATCCATGTCATCATCAATAATCAAATCGGTTACACCATCAGCCGTATCGAAGATGCGCGTTCAACCCGCTACTGTACTGAAATTGCCAAGATGGTTCAGGCACCTATTTTCCATGTGAATGGTGATGACGCAGAAGCTGTGCTGTTTGTTTCTCAGTTGGCCGTGGACTACCGAATGGAGTTCAAGAAAGACGTTGTCATCGACATGGTCTGTTATCGCCGTCGAGGCCACAATGAGGGTGACGAACCGTCTATTACTCAGCCTGTGATGTACCAGAAAATTCGCAAGCACCCAACTACGCTCACGCTGTTTGCAGCAAAGGCTATAGCTGAGGGTGCAATAGAAGAAGAAGAATACTTGCGCCGAATCGATGCTTATCGCGAGGCGCTGGATGTCGGAAACGCAGTTGCCTGGGACCACCTCACTGAACCTGATACGTCTATGTTTGTCGATTGGCTACCATTCTTAAATCACGAATGGACGGCAGCAGCGGAAACTGGATTTCTTCTGAAAGACTTTCAAGCAGTTGCGCATAGGTTAGAAGTTTTACCCGAAGGTTTTGTACTGCAAAAGCAGGTCGCCAAAATCATAGAAGATCGTAAGAAAATGACTGCCGGCGCGACTCCAATCAATTGGGGCTATGCTGAAATTATGGCCTATGCCACATTGCTTGATCAGGGTTACAAAATTCGCTTGACGGGCCAAGACGTCGCCCGTGGAACCTTTTCTCACCGTCATGCTGTGTTGCACGACCAAAAAGAAGGTCTTGAATACACTCCCCTTAGCAGTATTGGAGATCAAGATAAATTCAAACTCTACGATTCATTTTTGTCAGAAGAGGCAGTGTTGGCGTTCGAGTATGGCTATGCGACGACAAGCCCTGACACGCTCGTGATCTGGGAAGCACAGTTCGGTGATTTTGCGAACGGTGCGCAAGTGGTCATTGATCAATTCATTACCAGTGGCGAGCATAAATGGGGGCGGTTGTGCGGCCTAACGATGTTGTTACCTCACGGTTATGAGGGCGCTGGTCCAGAACATAGTTCAGCAAGGCTTGAGCGTTATTTGCAGTTGTGTGCTGAGCATAATATTCAGGTCTGCGTGCCGACAACGCCCGCGCAGATATTCCATCTGCTGAGGCGTCAAGCAATTCGCCCACTTCGTCGCCCACTGATTATCATGTCCCCGAAGAGTTTGCTGCGACACAAACAAGCGATTAGTTCACTGGAAGATCTGAGCGAGGGTGAGTTTCAGCCAGCGATTGCTGACCACCATACAGCCAAACTAGATGACATCACCCGCATCATTCTTTGCTCCGGTAAGGTTTACTATGATCTTGAATCGAAGCGAGCAGAAGATGAATTGAATCACGTCGCAATCGTGAGAATTGAACAACTGTACCCGTTTCCGGAAGAGCAGATGCTGGAGATTGTCGGTCAGTATAAGAACCTGGCATCTGCTGTTTGGTGTCAAGAAGAGCCGATGAATCAGGGTGCCTGGTATAGCAGTCAGCATCATATGCGGCGAGTGGTAAGCACTGTATTCCCGGGACTCAATCTTGAATATGCAGGGCGTGAACCTTCTGCGGCAGCTGCAGCAGGTTATATCTCATTGCATATACAACAATTAGAAGCATTCGTTAAGGCCGCTTTGTACGGCCAAAATAATTAGACACGATGCGTAGCGTATTTTAAGGAAACACTATGAGCGATATTAAAGCACCCGTATTCCCCGAGTCGATCGCGGATGGGGAAGTTGCTGCTTGGCATGTGCAAGCAGGCGAGGCTGTCAAGCGAGATCAGATTCTTGTTGATATTGAGACGGATAAGGTCGTTCTAGAAGTTGCTGCGCCCGCTGATGGCACCATAATGGAGATCCTCAAAAATGAAGGGGACACTGTGCTTGCAGAAGAGGTGCTTGCCACCTTTAAAGAAGGCGCAGGCGGTGCCGCACCTGATACCGCACCTGATACCTCACTTCAGGCTGAAACAGCGGTGCAAGCCGAAGCACCTCCAGTCGAGCCTGAAACCGTCAGTGAAACGATCGCTAGCCCCGCGGCAAAAAAGCTTGCCGTTGAAAACAAGATCGATGTGACGCGTATTGAAGGTACCGGCAAAGGCGGGCGGATCACGAAAGAAGACGTACTCAATACCGTTGCAGCAATTGATAAAGAGGCGGTGGCAGATAAATCTGTAGTAGCAGCCATTGAGCCAGATTCAATGCCTCAGGCACCCATAGTCGGAGGCAGAGTTGAACGGCGTGTACCCATGACACGACTCCGCGCCAGTATCGCAAGGCGTCTGCTGGAAGCACAAGAAACAGCGGCCATGCTCACCACGTTTAACGAGGTGGATATGACGGCGATTATGGAGTTGCGTACGCAGTATAAAGACGCTTTTGAAAAAGCACACGGGACTCGGCTCGGTTTCATGTCCTTCTTTATCAGGGCGAGCATCGAAGCGCTGAAACGTTTTCCTGCGGTTAATGCATCCATAGACGGCAACGACGTCGTCTATCATGGATATCAAGACATCGGTGTTGCTGTCGGCTCGCCGCGTGGTCTCGTTGTGCCTATTATTAGAGATTCGGACAGTCTGACGCTTGCTGAACTCGAGACTCAGATTCGGGATTTTGGTAGCAAGGCTAAGGACAACAAACTTAGTATTGATGAAATGACGGGTGGAACATTTACCATTTCAAACGGTGGCGTATTCGGTTCGTTGTTATCAACGCCAATTCTAAATCCGCCTCAAACCGCCATTCTGGGTATGCACAAGATTCAAGAGCGCCCAATGGCCGTGAATGGCGAAGTCAAAATCCGACCCATGATGTATTTGGCACTTTCCTACGATCATCGTCTGATTGATGGTTCTGAAGCGGTCCGTTTTCTCGTGACCATTAAGGATTTCCTTGAAGAGCCCGCACGTATACTGCTCGATATATAATTGGAGAGAGAGTCATGAGTAAATTTGATGTCATTGTTATAGGCGGTGGTCCAGCCGGTTACCATGCTGCTATTCGAGCAGCGCAGGAAGGTTTGAAAACGGCCTGCGTTGATAAATGGATTAACAAACAAGGAGATCCAGCATTTGGTGGGACTTGCCTGAATGTTGGTTGTATCCCATCAAAAGCGCTATTGAGTACGTCACATAAATTCTTTGAAGCCAACGAGCAATTTGCGGAACTGGGTATTAAGACTTCTGGGTTAAAGATTGACGTACCCGTCATGATTGCCCGCAAAGATGAAATTGTTCTGAACTTGACAATGGGTGTCGCCGGGCTGTTGAAGTCCAATGGGGTTACCACCTACGAAGGTAGCGCAAAGCTGAATGTCGGCCGTCAGGTTGACGTTGTCATGCATGATGGTACGACTGAAAAATTAGAAGCCGAGAACATTATCATTGCAACGGGCTCTGTGCCGATCGACATCCCGCCCTGTCCGTTGGTGGATGGCATCGTTGTGGATTCCACCGGTGCATTGGAATTTCAGTCAGTACCCAAACGTTTGGGCGTGATAGGCGCCGGCGTCATAGGGCTTGAACTCGGCAGTGTTTGGAATTGGCTTGGCTCTGAAGTTGTGGTGCTGGAAGCGCTCGAAGAATTTTTACCTATGGCAGATCATCAGATCGCTAAAGAGACCGCCAAGCAGTTTAAAAAGCAGGGGATGGATATCCGCCTGGGGACTAGAGTCACCGGTAGCGAGGTTAAGGGCAAGAAAGTGACGGTAACCTACACAGACTCTGAAGGCGAAAAAACAGAAGCATTTGATCAGTTGATTGTTGCAGTCGGGCGCAAGCCGTTCACTAAAGATTTGTTAGCGGCTGATAGCGGCGTGGATTTAGACGAGCGCGGCTTTATTTATGTGAATGATTTGTGTGTGACTAGCGCCCCAGGCGTCTATGCCGTTGGTGATGTCGTCAGGGGACCAATGCTGGCGCATAAAGGCATGGAAGAAGGGCTTATGGTTGCGGATCGAATCGCCGGACATAAACCTGTTGTAAATTATGACTGCGTCCCGTCGGTTATCTATACCCACCCAGAAGTTGCCTGGGTCGGTAAAACTGAGCAAGAACTGAAAGCCGCCGGTGAGGACTACAATGTTGGCAGTTTTCCTATGGCTGCCAGTGGTCGTGCGATGGCTTCTAACGATACCGATGGTGTGATCAAAGTGATTGCAGATGCGGTAACGGATCGGATTCTAGGCGTACATATGGTTGGCGGCCATGTCTCAGAGCTCATAGCAGAGGCGGTTATCGCGATGGAGTTTGGTGCGAGTGCAGAAGATTTAGGGCTGACTATGTTTGCCCATCCAACGCTATCGGAAGGATTGCATGAGGCAGCTTTAGCGGTATCGGGTCATGCCATTCATATCGCTAACCGCAAAAAGAAGAAAAAGTAACGCTTCACCACTACCAACCTATTTTGATACTAATCTTAACCAATTCAACCAACTATCAGGGAATTCTAGATTTATGAACCTTCATGAATATCAGGCAAAACAGCTCTTTGCCGACTACGGGCTACCGGTTTCAAAGGGTATTGCCGTGGATACTGCCGATGAGGCAGTTGCAGCGACTAAGAAATTGGGTGGTGATATCTGGGTGATTAAAACTCAGGTACATGCCGGTGGACGTGGCAAAGCGGGTGGCGTCAAGCTCGTGAAGTCAGAAGCTGAAGTACGCTCATTCTGTGAACAACACATCGGTACTAATCTAGTGACCTTCCAAACCGATGAGAAGGGTCAGCCAGTCAGCAAAATTTATCTTGAAGACTGTACCGATATCGAAACTGAGCTTTATCTAGGTGCCGTGATCGACCGTTCCTCTCGTCGCGTTGTCTTTATGGCATCCACAGAAGGTGGCGTAGAAATCGAGACAGTGGCTGAAGAAACGCCGGAGAAGATTCTCCGCGCGACGATAGATCCAGCGCTGGGTGCTCAGGCTTATCAAGGCCGTGATCTGGCCTTTCAATTAGGTTTGTCTGGCAAGCAGATCAATCAGTTTGCTAATGTGTTCGTGACCTTGTCCAAGCTGTTTCATGAGTGCGACTTGTCGATGCTTGAGATTAACCCGCTCGTTGTCACCAAAGCGGGCGATATCCATTGCCTTGATGCCAAACTGTCGCTTGATGGCAACGCCTTGTATCGACAGAAAAAACTAGAGGCAATGCGCGACCCAAGTCAAGAAGATGAGCGGGAGAGCCAAGCGTCTGAATTTGGTCTTAACTATGTCGCACTGGAAGGCAATATCGGTTGTATGGTGAACGGTGCTGGATTGGCGATGGGTACTATGGACCTCGTTAAATTGCACGGCGGTCAACCTGCTAACTTCCTCGATGTTGGGGGTGGCGCAACGAAGGAGACGGTCAGCGAAGCTTTCAAGATCATTCTTTCGGACACCAACGTGAAGACCGTATTGATCAATATTTTTGGCGGTATCGTTCGCTGTGACATTATCGCAGAAGGCATTATCGGTGCTGTAAAAGAAGTCGGCGTTACGGTGCCAGTTGTGGTTCGCTTTGAAGGCAATAATGCAGAGCTTGGTGCTAAGACTCTGTCAGAAAGTGATGTAGATATTATTGCCGCGACCAGTTTGACGGATGCAGTCGAACAAGCGGTGAAAGCAGTAGGAGGTGCGGCATGAGTATCCTGATTGGGAAAGATACCAAAGTAATTTGCCAGGGTTTTACAGGCTCTCAAGGCACACTGCACTCACAACAAGCCATTGACTATGGTACCAAGATGGTTGGCGGTATTACGCCGGGCAAGGGCGGTCAGGAACATTTGGGTTTGCCCGTATTTAATACTGTACGGGAAGCCGTCGAGGAAACGGGTGCAACCGCATCCGTGATTTATGTTCCCGCACCGTACGCCAAAGACGGCATTCTGGAAGCTGCTGAGGCCGGCATCGAACTGATTGTCTGTATCACAGAAGGTCTGCCAACACTGGATATGCTCGCGGTGAAGGCTGCGCTCGATAACACGAATGTCCGTTTGATTGGACCTAACTGTCCTGGTGTCATTACGCCGGGTGAATGCAAGATCGGCATTATGCCGGGCATTATTCACCTCCCAGGCAAAGTCGGTATCGTTTCTCGATCAGGAACCCTGACCTATGAAGCCGTCAAACAGACGACAGATCTCGGCTTTGGTCAGAGCAGTTGTGTGGGCATTGGGGGTGATCCGATTCCAGGTAGCAACTTTATCGACATTTTAGCGATGTTCCAGGATGATCCTGCGACGGAAGCCATCATTATGGTGGGTGAAATTGGTGGTAATGCTGAGGAAGAAGCGGCTGAGTTCATTAAGGAATATGTAACCAAGCCAGTCGTCGGTTATATCGCTGGCGTCACAGCACCTCCCGGCAAGCGAATGGGCCACGCTGGCGCCATTATCGCCGGCGGTAAAGGCACAGCAGACGATAAGTTTGCTGCCTTGAACGCTGCGGGAGTGACTACCTGTAAGAGTCTGGCTGAGATCGGTAATACTCTGAAGTCAGTCACCGGTTGGTAATCTCGCTCTTTTACTAGCGCTCAATCAAAACCCTGTGGTGCTTTCGCATCACGGGGTTTTTTTTACCTTGAATTCGTCACTCATGCCCCCATAAACGAGGTACGTTTGGTGAGTAGGAGATTCCATGTCAGTAGAAGCAAAAAAAGAAACGATGGGTTTTCAGTCTGAAGCAAAGCAATTGCTTCAGTTGATGATCCACTCTCTGTATAGCAATAAGGAAATCTTCGTTCGTGAGTTGATTTCTAACGCTTCGGACGCCATCGATAAGCTGCGCTTCGAGAGCCTGTCCAATGCCGCTCTATTAGAGGGTGACGCTGAACTTAAAATTAAAATTGATATTGATAGCGAAGCCAAGACCATCACGTTTACGGACAATGGTGTTGGAATGAATCGCGAAGAAGCTATTTCTCACCTTGGGACGATTGCAAAATCAGGTACCAGCCAGTTTCTTGAAGCGCTCACTGGGGATCAGCAGAAAGATGCTCAATTGATCGGCCAGTTTGGTGTCGGCTTTTATTCATCATTTATCGTCGCAGATAAGGTGGTCGTAGAAACGCGATCCGCAAAAGTCTCTGCTGATGAAGCGGTTCGCTGGGTTTCTGCTGGCGAAGCTGATTTTGAAGTGGAATCTATTAGTCGTGAGGCTCGCGGAACGTCGGTAACTCTGCACCTGAAGTCAGATGAAGTTGAATTTGCGGATGCGTGGCGTATTAAGAGTGTTGTAAAGAAATATGCGGATCACATCTCCGTGCCCGTAATGATGCTCGAAGAGCCAATGCCCTCTACACAAGAGGGTGCCGCTGATGATGAAGCGGATGATAAGCCGGCTGAGTATCAAGCGGTGAATAGCGCGCAAGCGCTTTGGACTCGATCTCGCTCCGATGTTTCAGACGACGAATACAAAGAGTTCTACAAACATATATCGCATGACTTCTCCGATCCTCTAGTCTGGAGTCACAATCGTGTCGAAGGCAAGTTGGACTACACCAGTTTGATATTCATACCCTCTAAAGCACCGTTTGATATGTGGCAACGAGACACACCTCGTGGTGTCAAGCTCTATGTCCAGCGTGTATTTATCATGGATGAAGCTGAGCAGTTTATGCCGCTCTATCTTCGATTTGTTAAAGGGGTGGTTGACTCCAATGACCTGCCTTTGAATGTATCTCGTGAAATTCTTCAAAACGATCCGGCTATAGAGTCGATGCGCAACGCGCTGTGCAAACGTGCCTTAGACAGCCTTGAAAAACTCGCGAAGAACGATGCGGAGAAATATCAAGAATTCTGGAGTGAGTTTGGTCAGGTTCTTAAAGAAGGTCCAGCAGAGGATCATACCAATAAAGAGAAGATCGCCGGGCTGCTAAGGTTCGCGACCACCGAGACAGGTTCTGATACTCAAGATCAGTCGTTAGCGGCTTATATCAGTCGCATGAAAGAAGGCCAGGATAAGATTTATTTTGTCGCGGCAGATAATCATCACACAGCGAAGAATAGTCCACACCTGGAAGTGTTTGCCAAGAAGGGTATAGAGGTATTGCTGTTAAGTGATCGAATCGACGAGTGGCTGATGAGCCATTTGATGGAGTTTGACGGCAAACAGTTTCAAGATGTTGCGAAAGGCGCTCTTGATCTTGGCGGCCTTGATGAAGGACCCGAGAAGGAGCAGCAAGAAAAAATTGAACAGGAGTTCCAGGGGCTGGTTGAACGAATTAAAGAAGTGGTCAGCGATCGAGTAGAAGAAGTAAGAATGACGACGCGCCTTACAGACTCGCCAGCATGTCTCGTGGTTAAGGAAGATGACATGGGTATGCAGATGCGTCGAATCCTCGAATCAGCGGGTCAAAGCGTGCCAGAGAATAAGCGTATATTTGAGCTTAACCCTGAACATCCGCTCGTGATTAAACTCAATGAAGAACCTGATATGGACCGGTTCAGAGAGCTCACGCTTGTTTTGTATGATCAGTCGATGTTGGCGGAGGGTAGCCAGTTGGATGAGCCAGCTAGTTACGTTAAGCGTTTGAACAGGCTGTTACTAGAGCTATCAAGCTAAACCCCTCTTGCTAAAAGGCCCTATAGCAGAGGCTAGGCGAATTGGTGGTGTCCTATTCTACTCAGCGCTAGGCTGATAGGCACCGCCAGTTTGTTGTTCATGTTGAGTTTCTCGCAAATTACCAATTACAGATTCAAGTGCTCGACTGAATAGTGCGCCGTCGCTAATGATGCGTACGCTTGCGTCGCGAAGTTCTTTCGCAAGACCCATCCTGGTTTTCTCCACAACCTTGACGCCTTGACGGTTAACAAAAATAAACTTATCGATGGCATTAATCTTCGCAGCCAATTTGCAGCGAATGTTTTGTTCTTCGTCACCTGCGAACTCAACCCACATGCCTACAGACAGTAGGTCGACCTGATGAACTGCCGGATGATTTTCGTCTAGCACATCCTCCGCTGGCGGTTCTATGGTGTGTACTTCTTCTACTTTTTCTTCATTTGTTTCGTTTGCAATGGGTGGCGCTTCGCCTTCTAACGCAAGGGTAAAATCAGCCTTGGCTTCGACCACTGGTTCGGGAGCCGCGAAACTATCATCCTGCACATCTTTAAGATCTGTAATCAGCGTTTCGACTTTCGCAGCATCGAGTTGAGCAATCCTTAGGGCCTTGCGCAAATTGTTGAGTAGGCGAGGATTGACCGTGGTGAGTCGTTGGCGATCACCGTCCTGTTCGTGGGGTTGGACACTCCATAACAAGACATCGATCGTGTTGATGGATTGTTTCCAGGCATTGCTGCCGGGGCCTTCTTTCAACACCAACATGACCATAAACTTGTGGAAGTGTGTTTCGAGGAGTTCTACCACAAATGGATGAAGGTCGCGGCCCAGGATACGCTCCTGGATCTTCTGGCTGACCAATTCATGAATATCTTCTAGCCTTTCTTGGCTTTCTTTGTTTTTTAATATTCGCTGTTCTAGCTGGCGAGTTTTCGCGGCCTCTTTCGCTCGAAATGACCTGAATTCCTTGTTCAACTCCTCAAAAAACGAAACATCTCCCTGATAGCTGGTCTGAATTCGAGAGACGGACGATTCGATCTGCTTATAGAGAGGGTCATCGCCCAGGTTGTCGACTTCAATCCAACCAATCCCGGCCTCTGCAAACTCGTTGAGTAATTCGCGAGCAGGGTGGTTTTCATCATTGAAGAATGTCTGATCTGAGAGCGCGACTTTGATGATGGTAATCTGTGTGCGGCCGATCAACTCTTTAATAGGGATCGGGACGGACTGGTCTTGCCAAATAGCATCGTAGAGTAAGGTGACGAGGTTGATAATGTCAGATGACTGTTGGTCGACTGCGTTAACCACACCCTCTGTCTGGTTTTCTTTCAGCATCTCATCGAGAGAGGCCGATATATTGACCTTCTCGACATCGTCCAGGCTGGATGGGATCGATTCTTTGGCGTCATTGCGTTCTTCGAGGGCCTTCTGAATATTCGTCAGGATATCCATTAGCTGAGCTTGATCAACCATCTGCACTTGCTCACCGGGGGCGGGCTCGAAAGCTTGCATCACGGCATTGCCCTGACCGCCAGACGGCAACATAGAAACAGGCACGGCGTACTGCTGCGGTGCGCCAGGTACCTGACCGGGTGCACCTTGTGGAACACCTGGCGCTGCAGATTCTCTGTGCAGTAAGTTCTGCATCATCGAGAACATTTCTGCGGTATCTGGGTTGGGCTCGTAAGTCTCTTCTTTAACGGTGCCAAATGCACCGTACTCACTAGCGGCACCACTTCTTGAGTTGCTCCTGGTGGGCGCAGGCTTAGGTTTCGCGGTATCCATTCGAAGGTCTGGAATAACGCCGTGATCGATCAGAAGCTGGTTGGATTCGCGTAATACCAGATTTAGCTGCTTAAGCACGAAATTGTTGAAAGAGCGATAGACCTGAATGTTCTGATCTGAAGATAAGCCGATAGTCGCGATCGCACGCGAAAATGACCCCGCAACCTGCTGTGGATCGAGCGGGTTTGTCGATTCATTGATTCGCACATCGGTAAATAGGGAGTTCAGTCTTGTGTTGAAGCTGATGAAGCTCGGCAGGTGCAGGTTTCTAGCGCTGGCCACCATACCCTCCACGGCAACCATTGCTGTTAATTCGTCGTCCTGGACCAGGGACAGGTTTTCAAAGTCGACGATCGCGCGTTCTTCTTTGATTTTGCCTGTGAGTTTGTCGTAGACCACGTTCATGTTGTCGATAAATTGCATCAGAATCTCATCTTGATTCTGAGAGATAAGCAAAATATGAGAACTTTCGTCCAAAGCTTCCTGCACCATTCGACTTAGAGTCCGCATAGTGGTTTGTTGGAGCTTATCGATAATCTCTGACACAGTTGGATTCCGCCGGACAAACGCGGGTAAAAGATAACGCTATTGGCCCTGAAAGTATAGAAAGTGCATTGGATTTGGTGGGGTTTATTGTAAATATTTTGTAGCTTTTTTATATGCTTACAAAGCTTATCTAAAATTTTACTACAACAAACCCTTTCGGTGTGACTCAGGCCTACGCTATAGTATTTCGGTCTAAGACGGGGTCTAAAAATGAAGTTATTAATCATGCGCCATAGCGAGGCAATGCCACTGGTTGATAGCGACTCTAGCCGTGCTCTAACCGCACGGGGGTTAGAGCAGGCGCATACTGCTGCCAGACTGGTGGTCGAAAGGGGACATAAACCAGAAGTGCTCCTGGTGAGTCCATTGCTTCGAGCGCAACAAACAGCATCGGAAGTCTATAAAGAGACGTATAAGGTAATGTCGACGTTGAAACAGGAAACCCTGGAGGTACTGTCACCCGATGGACCTTTGGAAGAACTTGTGGATTGTCTCGAACACCGTGGTGAAACTGAAATAATGTTAGTGAGTCACCAGCCGCTAGTGAGTCTGTTGATTGATTATCTCTCAGGTGAGCGGGTCGGCATGAGTACAGCCAATGTGGCGTTGGTTGAAATGAATTCCTGGAAAAGACGAAGTGGAGATCTAAAGTGGGTCATTTAAGACTGATCGCCTTGTTATTGTTTTTTGCAGCAAATGCATCTGCTGTGACCCTGGAACTATTCCCTGGGTCTATACAGGTGGGTTCGACGAAAGTGGATGAGGTTGGCATTCATCGATTGATCACGGGTCAAGTGAAGCGAACCGGCGGCAAGGTGGTGCCTGAGTTTTCAGATTATGTTCGTGGCGTTAAAACCAGTGAGACATTTGAAATCGTAGACGTCCGACAGACCGAAGTTGTCAGTGGGTTTTTTCAAGACCAACTTAAATCCCGGGGGCAGATCTTGTTCGAGTGTATCGGTCGCGATTGCGGTCCGAGTAGCTATTGGGCGAATTACGTATTCAAAGAATCGATTCTTTATGGACCAACGGAAGATCAGCACTATATTTTCGGCAAGCTCAATGGGGATAAAGGTGACTATGTGATCATTTACCTGGCCCAACGAGCCACTGGCAAACGCTATGCTCGCGTAGAGTTGATTAGCGATGTAAGCGTTAGTCTAATCTTAGATAGTCGTCTGATAGCTTCCGCATTGCGGTTACAAAGTCGCTTTGTCATTCGGGCTGAGACTGATGAGACTGTTCTAACTGCCCTTCGTGATGTCGTGAATAACGGTGACTGGCAAAGATTGGCGCTGGTTGCTCACAATCGATTGCAGCCCAATGAGACCTTAGAAGCGGCTCAGGTGAGAAGCAAGGAAAGAGCCCTTCGCGTTAAAGCCGCGCTCGAAGAAATCGGTACTGATACTGACAAGCTTATCGCGATCGGTGCGGGTCCAATCGCGCCCATTGATCGCTCTGGTCAACAGCGACTAGAGCTAGTTGTCTTGCAATAAATTGGCTTGACTGGTCTAGAGCGGAAGGTTGAGCAACGACATAAACTCCATACGGGTCGCAGGACTGTCTCGAAACTCGCCGAGCATCACCGATGTACGCATGACTGAATTCTGTTTTTCCACCCCACGCATCATCATGCACATGTGTTTTGCCTCGATGATGACACTGACGCCGGCGGCGTTAGTTACCGACTGGATGGCCTCTGCGATTTCCTTGCTGAGATTCTCCTGAATCTGCAGTCGACGGGCGAACATGTCGACAATTCGCGCAATTTTTGACAGGCCAAGCACTTTACCCGTGGGTAAATAGGCTACATGGACTTTGCCTATGAAAGGCAACATATGGTGCTCGCACATAGAATAGAGCTCAATGTTTTGCACGACGACCATTTCGTTTGTATCAGAATCGAATAGCGCGTTGTTGACCACATCATCCAATGATTGGTGATAACCATGGGTTAAAAATGCCATCGCCCTGGCGGCACGATGGGGTGTATCCCGCAATCCTTCTCGGTTGGGGTCTTCACCAACGGCTTCGATAATCTTTCTGTATGCATCTTCCATGCTGGGGTTCGGTTCGAAATAGAGCAAGTACCCTAAGTCATCGTTGGCGCTGGGTCAAAAATTTATTTTGGCGCGCGGCGCTGGTCTTTAGTGGCTATAATGTGCATCTTTATCGCGGAGAAGCAGTATGCCCGGTAGCTCTACAGGCGAGCAGTTTAGAGTCACAACTTTCGGTGAAAGCCACGGCGTCGCGCTTGGATGTATCGTGGACGGCTGCCCACCTGGGATTGAATTGACTGAGGCTGATATTCAGATAGACCTGGATCGACGCAAACCTGGCACATCTAAGTATGCCACGCAGAGAAAAGAAGGCGACCAGGTTAAGATCTTGTCTGGCGTTTTTGAGGGACACACAACGGGTACCTCAATTGGATTATTGATCGAAAACGAGAATCAGAAATCTAAAGACTATTCTGACATCAAAGACTTGTTTCGTCCTTCCCATGCGGACTACACCTATCTAAAGAAATACGGTACAAGAGATCATCGAGGCGGTGGTCGAGCGTCAGCGCGCGAGACTGCTATGCGTGTCGCTGCTGGCGCCATTGCCAAGAAATACTTGAGCCAACAAGGGATTGAAATTATTGGTTATCTGTCGCGGATGGGCGATATCAAAGTAGAGCAGTTGGACTTTGAAGAGATCGGTCGTAATCCTTTCTTCTGTCCCGATAAAAGCAAGGTGCACTTGATGGAAGCTTTCATCGATCAATTACGGCGGGACGGTGATTCAATCGGCGCGGAAATTACGGTTGTGGCGAAGGGCGTTCGAGCCGGACTGGGCGAGCCAGTGTTTGACAAGCTCGATGCTGAAATCGCTCACGGTTTGATGAGTATCAACGCCGTAAAGGGCGTTGAAATAGGCGCTG
>Ga0222654_1000077_pt1 | contig 90309 bp, 85 predicted proteins | sample AntAcemetagen421_FD_179805 | JGI IMG/M metagenome (GOLD analysis project Ga0222654, IMG submission 179805) | Saline water microbial communities from Ace Lake, Antarctica - #421 | ecosystem: Environmental > Aquatic > Non-marine Saline and Alkaline > Saline | place: Antarctica: Ace Lake...
GGACAGCTACAAATATTCCAATAAATATAAGGAGGCTTGTTCTCAAAAGTATCCTTTTTTAGCAGCTAATTCATTAGCTCTCAAGCACTGTTTTGACCAAACCAAAACGTTTTGGACAGTTCTGATGTGAAAGGTGTTTTACAATTGATAACTCAAGCCGATAGCTTCATTTATATAGTCAAAGGGGAGCAGGTCTTTGACAGTTTGAAAAGTTTGACTTTTGAAAAATATCTTGTAAATTCTAATTTGAACATCATTGAGATAAATCAAATGCAATTTAATCTATTTGTTTCTAGCCCTCAACTTAAGATGTCTAAAAACAATTTCTCATTTCTTGACTTAGTTAACTATCCAATAAATCTAATCAAGAATGATATTTATTCTTTACAGCAAGTCGGTGCTTGTCCTGTTTTCAACAAGTCAAAAATTGGTGACATTTACTATAAAATAGAAAGACCTTATCTAATTTTAACAAAATTTAAGCTTAATTTTTAAGATGTCACATATCGCTTGGCTCACCAAAGCCATCTAAATCACCTTCATCCGTGCCGAACTCTTCATCAAATATGTTGTCCTTGGTCGGTTCTTCATCGGTGTCTTGGTTTTCATCTTCAGTTTTTTCAGGGTTTAGCGCTGTGAGGGTTTTATTCATGAGCATATCTGCTAAATCATCCATGTCTGCAGTTTCTTCATCCTCAATAAGTGCACTTGGTCTTTGTTTAGGAGCAATTCCCTCCGTTTTCAATAATTTAGGATACTCATCTCCCGCAGCAGCCTCTCCAAAACCGATCATTTCACAGTATAGTGTCCAATCTTGTATTTCATCGGCGATATAAATGAATTTTTGATAGGGTACAAAGACCGCATCTTTTACAGCTGTTTTTACTAAATCTTTTACAATTTGTTTCTGGCGCCAGTTATCATCACTTATAATGAAAGAGCCATCATAGCTGAAATCAAAGCTTATAGATTTTTGAATTGCAGTGTGAAATTCTGCAAAAGTATTACCCGGTTTTATCTCAAATGAACGAGAAATGTCATTATCATCTTCAAACCATAATCTAAATTTATAAACCATTATTAAGTGCAAAGGAAATACTCAAATATGAGAATTAATAAATAGCTACCAAAAATTACGATAAATCTGAATTGCACCATCTATAATTAATTTAGCTAATTGACTATTTTATGAGAGTTGTACCATTTGGAAAGCATATTTTTGCGCCACATTTAATGAGAGTTCAATTACTGTTTTTATTTATTGTTTTAAATTGTTTGCTTGGTTCTTTAAAAGCTCAAAATGCAGAAATAAAAGGTTTTGTTTACAATGGGAAAAATGGGGAACGCTTAACTGGTGTTCGCATGAGTCTCAAAGGAACGGAAAGAGTTCAATATACTGACAAAGATGGATTTTATAGTTTCCCTAAATTGGATGGCAAGAGATACGATTTAGCAGCAGAATTTATAGGGTACGATAGTATTACTAAAACATTAGATTTATCTAAAGAAGCCATTATTAAGGAGGATTTTTACCTTACCAACCAAAGATTGGGGACGGTTAAAATACAAGTTAAAAAAAGGGTTGAAATTGATGGAAGTCCAGTAAGAATAGTAGAAGGAAAGAAAATTTTAGAAATGCCATCTGTTGGCTCAGAACCAGACTTGGTTCAATACCTACAAACATTACCTGGAGTTGTTTTTAGTGGAGATCAGGGCGGGCAATTATACATTAGAGGGGGTTCGCCGGTAATGAATAAAATTATGCTAGATGGGCTGCCAATTTACAATCCCTTTCATTCTATTGGATTATTCTCTGTATTTGATGTTGACTTAATAAAGGATGCCGAAGTGTATACCTCTGGTTTTGGTGCAGAACATGGCGGAAGAATTGGAGCTGTAATTGATGTTCATACCAGAGATGGAAATACGAATAAATTTGCAGGAAAAATAAGAGCTAGCACCTTTGCTAGTAAGCTATTATTAGAAGGTCCATTGAAGAAGTTTGAAAAAAGAGAGAGCAATTCTTCCTTTGCAATTTCGTATAGAAACTCATATTTACGCAATTCATCCAAGGTTTTCTATCCATTTATAGAAGAACGCAAATTGCCTTATAACTTTGGTGATTTATTTGCCAAACTAACCATGAACAGTAATTCTGGTGGGTACTTAAAGCTCTTCGGATTTAGTTTTGGAGATAATGTTAAATTTCCGGGAAGCACTGAGTACAATTGGAATAACGTTGGTTTAGGAGGTCGATTCTTATTGGTTCCTCAATACAGTAAAACTCAAATGGATGGCTTCTTTATGTATAGCAAGTACAACATTAACCAAATTGAGTTAGACAATTTACCCAGAAATAGCGGAATTGGTGGAATCAGCTTTGGTTTAAACTTTGCCTATAATTTAAAGAAGGATAAGATTCGTTGGGGAATTGATGTAAATGGTTTTGAAACAGATTTTAGCTTTTTTAATCCAAATGATAGAAAAGTAGAACAAAAAGAAAGTACCACAGAACTTAATGGATATGCCAAATACAATTTTAAAAGAAAACGTTTTTTGGCTGAGTTTGGTTTGAGAGGGCAATATTATGCCAGTTTAGGAAATAGCTCTATAGAGCCAAGAATTAACTTTAGTTGGCGTCCAAAGGCTAGAATAAACTTGTACGGAGCATTTGGTTACTATTCTCAAAACCTGCTTAGTGCAGTTAGTGACAGAGATGTAGTGAACTTGTTTTATGGTTTTTTAAGTGGGCCAACTGGACTTCCTAATACATTTAATGGCCAAACTGTAGATCACCGCTTGCAGAAAAGCAGGCATTTTACAGGAGGAATTGAGTACTTGGTAGGAAGAAACTTTGTGATCCGCACTGAGGCGTTTTGTAAATTCTTTGATCAATTAACAAATATCAATAGGGATAAATTATTTGATGATGTTCCTATACATTATGACAAACCAGAACGTTTAAGGAATGATTATATCATAGAAAACGGAAATGCTTATGGAACGGATATAAGCGTTACCTATACCACTAAAAAGCTTTCAGGTTCTTTGAATTATAGCTTAACCTATGTCAATCGTTTTGACGGTGTAAAGGAATATCAACCAATTTTTGATAGAAGGCATAATGGAAACGCTATGCTGAATTATTCATTGGGCAAAGGGAAACGTCCATTTAAATTTGGTTTGAGGTGGAGTATAGGAAGTGGATTCCCTTTCACACAAACCCTTGGTTTTTACGAAAAGTTTGATTTTGATAAAGGCATCGATGATGACTATGTAAATGGGAACGGTAAGCTTGGAATTTTGTATGATGATTTGAATGGGGGAAGATTGCCTTACTACCACAGGCTAGACTTCTCTGTTAGCAAAGAATTTCAATTTAAAGATGAACGAATTATTAACGTAAACTTTGGAATAACCAATGTTTACGATAGAGACAATATCTTTTACTTTGATAGAGTAAACTTTGTTCGAGAAAATCAATTGCCTTTCCTTCCTTCTCTAGGATTGAGCTACGACTTTTAGCCATTTTAGAATTCATTTAGTTTGTTTCATGATGTAAATCATCTAATGGTATGAGCATGTTCATGTTTTTTCCATTTAACGCTGTTTAGCTTTGTTATTCAAAGTAATACGAACATGAAAAAAAGAGAACCAATAAGTCATATTATGACTAAAACGGTATTAACCGTGAAAGAGGAAGATCAATTAAGAGACGCTGTCTCATTGATAAATAAGAACAATATCAGGCATCTTCCTGTAGTCAAAGGAGGTAAAGTATCAGGAATTATTAGTAGCACTGATGTTAACCGATTAACCTTTAGCGGTTTATTCAATAACCAAGAAGGGGCAGATGAAGCTGTTTTAGATATGTTATCTATAACTCAAGTGATGACGCATCACCCTGTTTCTGTTAATTCAGATACCCTAATTAAGCAAGTGGCAGAATTGTTTGTTGACAATGGCTTTCATGCAATGCCTGTAATTAATGACGGCAAACTGGAAGGTATTGTTACCACTACAGATGTTATAAAGTATTTACTAGACCAATACTAAAATTAGTATATAGGAAAATTGCAAAGAATATCTACTATACACTTTGTTATTTGATCCTACTTTTGGGCTAATAATTCCCAAAGTGATTCATTGCCTGAGATGAAAATCTCAATCAACTGAATGTTGCTGCTGATACGTTTTTTATCCGTGGAGTAGGATAGACAATAGTGTTTGGCGTAATGCTCGCAAGTTAATTTGTGAGGAGTTTGAATATACGGAGTCATTTCTGGAAGCAGGTTTGGTCCTTCTATCAGATTGAATATATTACCAGCTCCGTTGTTTAAAACGATTAATTGGAGATTCTTTGGTTTTGGTTCACACCAGAATGCATTGGAATCATATAAGAAGCTAATATCTCCAACAATACAGGCCACTTTTTCTAAAGGTTTGGAAATTGCATAGCCCACAGCCGTAGATACACAGCCATCTATTCCGCTAGTTCCTCTATTACAATAAACGTTGGCTTTAGGTTGATGGAGTAAACCTGCTAATCTAATGGGCGTTGAATTGCCAATATGAATAGCATCAAAAGAAGAGTTGAAAACCTCATTTATGGCTTCTAATTCTGTGCTTTTGTTAATCAATGTTTCATTGGAGTTTTCATTCTTGATTAAACCAATTTTCCATAAGTCATTGAATTTATCTTGGTTTGTATGCTGCTTCAGTGCTTCTTCAAGCCTATTGATACTTTCAAGTCTATATGATTGCATATCAGTATCAAAAGGATTGCCTACATACTTAGATGTTTGTATGTGAATGTGGCTTTTAGGTTTATTTGCTCGTATGAAATTCTTAAAATCTTTATTTACATAATTCTTTCCAAGAGTGATCAAAACATCTGGTTTTGGGAGCCCATTTAGCTTTTTGAAATTTTGTTCCCAGCCATCCCATAGTGAGACTTTGCAATTTGATGTTTTTTCTGTTAAAATTGGGAAAGCGCTTCCTAATTGTCCTAAAGCTAAATCATCACTATCCTTTGAATTTAGTTCACCTACAAAAAGTAGAATATTAGCATCAGCACTTATGTTTGGAATGGTGTCAAAATGAGATTCAGGTTCTATTGAATTTAATTGAATTGATCTGGCTTCAAATGCGCTGTCAATATTCTTGTATAAAGGCTCTGCTATTGGAACGTTTAAATGAACTGGCCCAAAATCATGACTTTTTAGATCTTTATTTATAGCATTGATAGTGCTTGCAATTTCGTTTTCTGCTTCTTCATGTAAGTTAGCATCAATTGAATAGGATGTTTTGCAGTGTTTTTCAAAAATATTTTCTTGCCTTATGGTTTGTCCGTCCCATTGATCAATCAATTCCTTTGGCCTGTCAGCAGATACCACCAAGAGTGGAGTTTGGGCATAAAACGCTTCACAAACCGCTGGATAATAGTTTAGTACGGCAGTTCCGGAAGTGCAAATAATTCCTGTTAATTCATTGGCCATATTGGCTCCCAATCCTATAAATGCTGCAGCTCTTTCATCCGGTTGACTAATGAGATTGAATTTACCATGTTTTACAATTGATGCCACAATAGGGGCATTGCGGCTTCCTGGGGAAATTATCCATTGTCGAACTCCTATTTGATAGAAACCTTCAACTAAACTATCGATGTTTTGCCTGAGTAAGCTCATTAAAAGAATGGATTACTCGTTCTTTCCGCACCTACGGTAGTTTCAGGTCCATGGCCGCAATAGATGATATATTCATCGGGTAAAGTAAACATTTGCTCTTTAATGCTGCTTATTAGTACCTCATGATTTCCAAAAGGCAAATCGGTTCTGCCTATGCTACCATTAAACAAAGTGTCGCCAGCAATAATTGTTTTACTCAGGTGATTGATAAATACCACATGTCCTGGTGCATGACCTGGAACGAAGCGTATTTCTAAATCTGAATTGCCAAATTTAAAATCTACATCTACTTCTAAATCTTTGGTTTCTACAAAACTTGGATTGTACGGCATGCCATACATTTGGGCTGTTTTATCTGCATTTTCATAAATGACTTTATCATCAGGATGCAAATAAACATCTAATCCAAAAGTATCGTTCATAGCCTTTAATCCCATGATATGATCTATATGGGAATGGGTGAGTAGTATGCATTTTAGATTTAATTCATTACTCTTCAAAAAGTCAAGTATTGTGGCATCTTCCATAGGATTGGAATTTCCAGGATCTATTAAGACACATTCTTTAGAATCATCATAGAGTAAATACGTGTTTTCGGAAAAAGGATTAAATTCCCATTGCTTAATTTTCATTCCTCCCGCAAATTAAAACACAAAGGATGAAGCTTCGTTTAGTTTTTTAGAAAAGGAATAAAATGTGGAACTATTTGAAAAAAACTATACGACCTTTGCATAAATGGCAGTTTTAGATAGTCCAACTTATTCTCCTTATAAGAAAGAGTTAAAAGCAAAGTACAAATATTTGCTTGAACTGCTTCACGAAAGAGAAAAGAGCAAACTTGATAAAGTTAAGAAAGCCTTTGAAATGGCAGCCACTGCCCATGATGGCATTAAAAGAAAAAGTGGCGAGCCTTATTTATTTCACCCATTAGAAGTTGCCATTATTGCCGTTGAAGTTCTTGGTTTAGGAACTACAAGTGCCATATGCGGATTACTCCATGATACTGTGGAAGATACGGAAATGACTTTGGATGATATTGAGAGTGCTTTTGATAAGAAAACCAGAAACATAATTGATGGCTTAACTAAAATTTCTACTGTTTTTGACACTGTAGAAAAGGATGTAAGCATGCAAGCAGAGAATTTTAAAAAGATGCTGCTTACACTTGGTGAAGATTTGCGTGTTATTCTTATAAAATTATGTGATCGGCTGCATAATATGAGAACAATAAATGCAGTTTCGCAAAAGACAAGGTTAAAAATTGCATCAGAAACACTTTACATCTATGCTCCACTATCTCATAGGCTTGGACTGAATGTGGTCAAGTCTGAACTGGAAGATTTATCTTTAGAAGTAACCGACCCGCTTTTATACATAGAGATTAAGACAAAACTTGAAAAGCAAAAGCAAGATAGAGAGAATTACTTAAAAAAGTTCATTGAACCTTTACAAAAGGCTTTAGACGATACCAACCTTAAAGTCTTGGAAATCCAAAGTCGGACTAAGACTGTATTTAGCATTGCTCAAAAAATGCGTAAACAAGCCATTCCATTTGAACAGGTATATGATTTGTTCGCTATTAGAATCATTATGGATTCTCCTTTGAAGCTTGAAAAGAATGATTGTTGGAGAGTTTATGCGATCATTTCGCATCAGTACACTGCTCATCAAAGCAGGTTGCGTGATTGGCTGAGTAAGCCAAAAAGCAATGGTTATGAGGCATTACACACCACCATTATTGGTCCTGACAATAAGTATATAGAAGTCCAAATACGGAGTAAGCGAATGGATGAATTTGCGGAACGTGGAGTTGCTGCTCATTGGAGGTATAAATCAAAAGACACTGGTGAATCTCAGCCAAATGCACAGGATATGGCTTTTGATTACTGGATGTCTCAGGTTAAAGAAACGCTGAACAACAAAGATCTTAGTGCCATTGAACTTATCAATGAATTCCGGTTTGGAATACTAGCGGAGGATATTTTTATTTTTACTCCAAAAGGTGAAGTAAAACGACTAAGCAAAGGAAGCACTGCTCTTGATTTTGCCTTTACCATACATACTGATGTGGGATACATGACTATTGGAGCTAAAGTCAATGGAAAGTTGTTTCCTATAGGCACAGAGCTTGTTAATAGTGATATTGTAGAAATTGTAACTACATCTAAGAATCGAGTAAATTCGGATTGGCTGAACATTGTAAAAACGGGTAAGGCAAAAGGAAAAATAAAGGAATATTTAAATTCTCAGAAGAATGCCTTTAGCGCAGAAGGGAAAGAAATCCTTCAACGAAAGTTTAAATCTGCTAAAAGGGCATTTAATAACAAGAATGTTGAGCACTTTATTAAATTTCATGGATTTACAGTCCCCAACGACTTTTACCATGCATTAGCCACAGGAGCTGTTAAACAAGAAAAACTAAAAGTAGCAAAATTCTTTAAGGACAATCCCATAAGTAAGCCTAAAAAAGCACCCAAAAAAGGGGAGAAGAAGGACCTGGTTATTTCTAAATCTAAGATTAAGAATGCCATAGTAGTTGGTGATGAATATGAAGTGGAATATGCAATGGCTGCTTGTTGCAATCCGGTGCCTGGAGATCCAATATTTGGTTTTATAACGGTTAATGATGGCATTAAAATCCACCGCAGTAACTGCGTCAATGCCACCAATTTAATGAGTGAGTATGGGTATAGAATAGTAAGTTGTCAATGGCGGGGCGATAAGAGCTATGATCGTTCATTTATTAGTGAACTTACGGTGAATGGAATTGATGATGTGGGTATTGTAAGCAGTATCACAGATATCATTTCAAAAGATTTAGGAGTAAATATGCGTAGCATCAATATAGCCGCTGGTTCAGAAGGAACTTTTGAAGGTAAATTGGAAGTTATGGTGAAAGATTTATTTACCTTAGAAAAGCTAATTAGCACTATTCAGGGCAAGCACAAGCACATTCAAGTAAAACGTTTAGATAGACCTAGTTAGTCACCTAAAATGGCTTTCCATGGGATTTTTTAATCATCCACTTTGCAATAAATGGAAATGCTTTGGCTACCCAAACAAATGACGCCATTAGCCTATTGCTACCAAATATATATTGAACAAATCTTCCTAAGCGCATGCGTTCGTTGAATTCTGATTCCCATTTAATCTGATACTGTTTTTTTATTTCTGATTCAGAAGCAATTAAGGCAGAGTGCATAGCCATGCTCATGCCATTGCCACATAATGGAGCTATTAGACCAGCTGAATCTCCAAGCATTAAGCTTTCTCCCTCAGACTTTGACTTAGGCTGAAAATTAACCTGTGAAATGGCTAATGGCCTTTCATAAAGCATTTCAGAATTGTTGAATATTGATTTTAAAAATGGGTTTTGGTGGAGATAAACCTCTTCAGCTTCCGCAATAGATTTTCCTAATAAGTTACTGCTGCGCATTAAATAGCACAGGCAAAATTGGTCGTTCTCTATCTGGCTAATTCCACAATATCCATTCTCAAACGTATGCAAAGAGATAAGATCTGAAGGATAGTCCGTTTTAATGTGATACTTTATACCAAGCCAATTGGTTAAACGGCTTTTTTCATTGAAATAAAAGGAACGGTCAAGCTCACGGTCAAGGTTGCTCCGCTTGCCCCAAGCACCCACAACCTGTTTACCTTGATATACAACTGACTTGGTAGAAACCGTATATAAAGAATCACTTTTGGTGTATTTAACCACTTGGTCTTTTACCCATTCACAACCTGCTTCAATTGCAGCTTTTTTAAGCTCATTGTCCATTAAAAACCGACTTATTCCAAAACCGCCTAAATCTAGCTCTGTTGTAAATTTCTTTCCATTTTGGCTACTCAGGCTAAAGGTATTTATTTTTGGCAGCTTGAATGTATCCAAAGGAATTCCAATTCTTTGCATAAAGTCATAACTTTCCATACTCACATATTCACCACACACTTTGTGCTTAGGAAACTCATCCTTCTCAATTATTAGAACACGGTTTCCTTTACGGCTCATTAAATTGCCATAAGTGCTTCCGGCTATTCCGCCTCCAATTACAATTATGTCATACACTTGCGACGATAACATAGCGGAACATTGGTTTTTTTGTGATTGAGTAATTTACATAACCTGCGGCTTCTAACATTTCTTTCCATTCAGATAGAGAGTGCGCCCGTTTAACAGAAAGGGGAGCATCGTTCTTAAATAAATAGGAAAATGAGGACCATAATTGAATAAGGTATATTCCGATCCATGCCCAAAAGCTCCTTTGTAAATCATTTATTATCAATACTGTAGAGTTTGATTTTGCCCACTTAAGAAAGGCAATGTTTTCTTTTGGACTTAAATGATGATTGAATAAGGCTGTGTGAATGGCAGCATTAGTTTTGGGTATTTCAGATTTTTGATATGGCGCACATTCAAAAGCTATTTCAGGATACTTAGTTCTTGCATAATTGATGGCAGCTTTAGAATAGTCTACTCCTTTGCAATCCTTCAATCTAAAATGAATGCTTATTTTAGCTAGTGTATCACCTCCTCCAGAACCTATATCAATTACGGATTCAATATCGGCAATCTCCTGAGCCTGTCTTATTCCATAAAAACTGGCTTTATATCCACCTAAGAACCTATTCACCCAGTTTAGCTCTTTGTAGTTTTTATAGAGGTCTTGCTCCGGAATATCCGGGTTATCCATTAACTCTAATTGCTTATTCCTATGTTTAAATTGCTTAAACACGAGTGGTTATCATACTTTCTAAACTCAGGCCAGGTCCAAAAGCAGCAGAGTAAATGGTTTCCTTTGTTTTAGTTTTCTCAATGGCATCTTTTAAAACAAAAAGGACAGTAGGACTGCTCATGTTGCCATATTGCCTTAATACGTTATAGGAAACATCAATTGCCGATTTTTCTATTTCTAGCTCCTTACCCATGTAGTCCAGAATTTTTCTACCACCCGGATGGAAGCCATAATGGTCAATGGTTTGCACATTTATTTTCGCTTTCCCATCCCTTATGAAATCTTTAATGGGTTCAGCTAAGAGATCCGGAATGTAACTACTTAATTGCATCAAAAAGCCATCTTCGGAAATATGCCAAGCCATGTCTTCTTGTCCTTTTAATGCCAATTGACTATAAAACCCATTGATAGAAACTTCCGTAGTTTCATCTTCTTCTGAACTTATAATACAGGCACTTGCTCCATCAGAAAACAAGGAACATGCAGCCACTTGATCCCAATTGGTATCGTTTCTAAAATGTAGGGTGCATAATTCAACACAAACCAAAAGCACTTTAGCATTTGGTTCTGACTTTGCAATGCTATTGGCCCATTTAAGGCCATGGATTGCGGCATAGCATCCCATAAAGTTTATACTGCTTCTAGCAATATTATCCTTAAGGTTTAATGCTTTTAATAAATCTATATCTAAACCCGGCGCATACATTCCTGTACAACTCACGGTAATTATGTGAGTGATGTCTTCAAAATTATTTTTGTTCAGATTTTCTATCGCATTTAGGCAAAGCGAAACAGCTTCCTTTCTATAGATTTTCATGCGATCCTGAATCTTAAGCTGGCTAAAGCCATTTTTGTTTTCTCCAAAATCTTCTAAACAGCTGTATCGATAATCAATTCCACTTTTACCATAGATAAGCGCAAGTTTTCTATTGAATTCTTCATCCATAGCATAAGAGTCTTTCATGAAATCTAAGAGCTCAGTTTGCTTAAATCTATTCGGAGGAACCGCAGTAGCTATGTTGGATATAAATGTCAATTGTTCAGTTTTAATAGTAGCAGGGTAATCATCATTAAGTTCATGCATATAGCACTTAAAACAATAGCCTTCATCGTGTTCTTAAAGTTCGCAGCAGACTTATCTTTCATGCATAATACCTGCCAATAGATAAAATATATCAATACGGGAAGTACATATACTAAAGAGTAATACCAATTGGTCGAGAATTGTTTGAAATTATTACAATAAATAAGCCCGATAAATCCAATAAGGAACAATGCACCACTAAAAATAAAGGTACCATTAATACCTAAAGTCATGCTAATTGTTTTTACACCATCCTTTTTATCACTCTCGTGCTGATATATTTGGGTAAGGGGATAAGCCCCTCCAAAGAGAAAGCTACTCGTAATTGCCATCTTTACTTCATATTCAGTAATTCCATGACCAAAACTTAATAGTAAGGCTAAATAGATAACTGCCCCTTGAAATACAAAAACTGTCAGAAAACCTAGAATTGGGTACTGCTTTAACCTGAGCCCACGCCAAGAATATAGGCGAGATGCCAAAATGTACAAGGCGAATAGTAAAAACCCTTTCCAATAAACGCTTAAAAACAAAAGAAGTAAGCCTATAAAATCGAACAGAATTGTTATATAGAATAGATTCTTGCTCGTTTTTAAGGGTGTTTTAATTAAGCCAATACTTCCTTCATCGCTATCTTGATAGCTGTTATACGCATTGCTTGAAGGGTAAATGAAAAGATGCAGTGCAATAAAAACAAGCACCCAGCTTTGCCACGAGAAATTATCTCCGGCAAAACCTAGTTCCAAACTAACCAAAAGAAAAACTGGCATCAATAAAATGGAAAAAGGAAACCGAAGGTGTTGAATAATGCTATTCATCTCGCTTCTCCTTGAAATACTTCATCCATTTTCGACCATCACTTACATAAGTATTAGAATGCGTAGCCATTTTGCCATTTTTACCCATAACTCGTCCAGCATTATGGTAATGGAATGCGTCACTGTATCTTTCCGATCGCAGTAGTTTGCCATATTCTCCATTTATCCATTTCATCCCATGATGAATGGCATTTGCGCCTCTTAAGTCTTTAATTAAAATTCCTTCTTGAACTACTTTGTAACCCATTATTTGAAAAGGACCCCAGCTGCTTGCCAAATTCCTTATGGCAGAACCATTTGCATTTTTTATGTGAGTCTGGGTCACTTTCTCATAATTTTCCCTTTTGCCAGTTTTTAAATCCATTAACCGATTAAAAACATGACTTTCAAATCGACTAGGTGAGGGTTTTCGTCCACCACATTCTAGCATATTAAGGGCCATGAAATATTCTGGATTAAGGTCCATTGTTTCTGCTTCAGCATATATTTCAGCTGAATAATTATCAATAACCTCTTCAGGGCCAATTGCTTGCGCATTAAACCACTTGTTAATGTTTTTACCTTTCCACAACCAAGCCAATGCAATACAAGTGAGTATAACAGATAAAGAAATAATAATTAAGCGAACAAGTCCTTTCTTTTTTGCCATGAATGCCATGCAAATGTATAGCTTAGCCCTTGCTTTTAAATATGCCCTAAATAAGACTTTTGTAAGATATTTATCAGAAAAATGACTTTTTTCTAAGGTTCTCCTAATTATATTTGCCTTACAAATGAGAAAAATATACATTTTAGGAGCAATTATTATTGCAGGCGCGATGACATTAGGGTCATGTAAAAAGGATGATGGTGGTGATTCAGGTTCTGGAGCAAAACCAACCATTGCTGGAAAGAATAATCAAGAAATTGTGATGATGCAAAACTGGAGATGGCATGATGAATTAGATAGTGCGGAAAACGGAAACTCTTGGACATCTAATATGCTTGATTGTAATAGGGATGATATTTATACATTTAAAACCGGAGGAGTAACCACTGTTCAAGAAGGTGCTAAAGATTGTGATCCTGGCCTGCCAGCTACATATAATAGTACTTGGAGTATGCAGAATGCAACCAGTAACAGAATTACAATTCACACCATTCAATGGGAAATCAAATCACAAACTGCTGAGGAAATGGTATTTGAAAGACAATATAATCCAGGTAGTGAAGATCATACGCTTCGCCAAACGTGGAAAAGAGATTAAATAAATAGAATTTATAGAAAATGAAGTCGGGCTTAGGTCCGACTTTTTAATGCAATTTAGATTTTAGGATTTATCCGATTTGTTGAAAAGTGCAATGATTATTCCTCCTGTTCCAAACATAATCAAACTATAAATAGCTGGAGCAATCGCAAAAGCAGTATTGTTAAGCAGCACCGTTGCAATCATAATGGCCATAGTTCCATTCTGAATTCCTGACTCTATTGAAATGGAAATTGCTTGGCTTCTTCTTAATTTAAAAAGTGTAGCTGTAAAAAATCCAACCAACATAGTTATTACATTTAAGGCAAGCGTGATAAGTCCAGCTTGTTGGAAGTAAGGAACGATGTTGGCCTTTTCTTTTAGAATAATTCCAATAATAACCAAAGCAAGCACAATACCCGAAGCAATTCGAACAGGCTTTGCCATTCGTTTAGCAAAATCAGCTTTTTGATTGCGTATTAACATTCCGATACTCACGGGTATAATTACAATAAAGAAGATTTGTCCAATGGTTTTAGTGATTGGGAGCTGAATTACGGTTCCAGATTCCATGAATTCGGTTAGAGCAAAGTTTACTATGATTGGTATAGTTAGAATAGTTAGCAAACTGCTTATAGCTGTTAATGAAACAGATAATGCCGTATCTCCTTTGGCCAAATGAGCTATTAGATTGGAGGTTGGACCGCCGGGACAAGCGGCTAATATCATTACACCGATAGAAATCTCTAGACTTACAGGAAATAAATAAACCAAGAGGAATGCAATTAGCGGAAGCAATATTATCTGATTGATCAATCCAAGTATTATTGCTTTTGGATGCTTTAAAATGCGCGTAAAATCATCTTTTTGTAGCGATAAACCCATCCCTAACATGATGATAAAGAGGGCTATTTCTAGAATTAGTGTAGAATTGTTGTCCATTTTGCTACATCAAATGTAGTGAATTAAATGAGTCAAAAAAGGATCAAGTAAACCGTTGAACACGATTTTTGTGAGTCTCGATGATGAATTAGCTTATTAACCCAATAAATTCCTCGCAGCCATTTGCGCTGACTCATCAGGGTTCTTGCCTTGCATCATTTCGGCAAGGATTTGAACCCTTTGTTCATTGTTCTGTTCGATGATAGAACTGGTGCTATTGTTATTCTCCGATGTTTTAGAAACATGGTAATGGTTATTTCCTTTGCTTGCTACCTGCGGTAAATGGGTGATGGATATTACCTGATGCGTATTTCCAATTTCCTCCATCAATATGCCCATGCGCTGTGCTACTTCACCACTTACTCCGGTATCTGCTTCGTCAAAAATGAGAGTGGGTAATTGAACCTTATTGGCTAGCAAGCTCTTTATACAAAAGAAAACTCGACTAAGCTCTCCGCCTGATGCTGACTTTTCGATAACACCGGGTTCTCTGCCTGCATTGGCACTGAATAAGAATGAGGCAATATCAGCTCCTTTGCTGTTTAAATGGGTATCATCAAAGCTTAAGTCTATGGTAAACTGAGCATCTTTAATCTCCAATCGTTTAAGTTCTATCTCAACCAATCCAGATAGTTCCTGCGCAGCCTTAGAACGCGCCTGATGCAATTGTTTTGCTTGAACAAAGGTATTGTCCAAAGCTTCTTTTACTTCGGTCTCCTTGTCCGCAATAACCGTATCTATATTGTTTGAATTAAAGCTTTTCTCTTCTAAAACATCCTTGGCACTTACAAGCTCTGCAATGTCTGCAGTGTTATGCTTACGCAGCAATGATTGCAACTTAGTAAATCGTTCATTGAGTCTTAAGAGTTCTTCAGGGTTTGCTTCCGTATTATCGGCGGTGGATTGAAGTAAATCTGAAATGTCTCCTAATTCTATTAGAACACTATCCAATCGTTCCCAAGCTCCGTTTAAGGACTTGTTGATACTGGTAAATCCTTTCAACTCTGATTTGATTTGACTTAAGGCAGCAATAAGAGAATTCTCATCGCCATTCAATCCAAAGGCAGATTGGCCGGCTACATTAGATATCTCCTCGGCATTGCTTAAGGTGTCAATCTCATTTTCTATGTTTTCGTCTGCCTCCGCATTTGGATTAAGTTCCAGCAATTCATTTAATAAGAACTCATTATAATCTCGTTCCTGACTTAAGGAATCTTTCTGTTGTTTGAGTTCTTCTAATTTCTGTTTGGCTTCTTTTAGTTTGCTGTAAGCGCTTTCATAGTCTTTTAGCAATCCAGCATTCTGCGCATAATCATCTACAATACTTAGCTTATTCGCCGATGATTTAAAATCGTATGTGCTGTTCTGTGTATGAATTTCTATAAGCTTAGCACCCAATTCAGTCAAAACAGAAAGGGTAGTAGGGGTATCATTTACAAAGGCCCTGCTTTTACCTTCTTTGGTTATTTCTCTTCTAATTCTTAAGGTTTCTTTATAGTCTAGATCATGAAGGGTGAATAGGTATTTTAGATTTAAGGATTTAACATCATACTCCGCTTCAATAATGGCTTTTCCAAGGGGACCAACCGTTTTGGGATCGGCTCTATGACCAAGGGTTAGTCCTAATGCATCCAAGAGAATGGTTTTACCAGCTCCGGTTTCACCCGTGATAATATTTAAACCTGAACCAGGTTCAAATTTGGTTTCCTCAATAAGGGTGAAGTTCTTTATGTAAAGGGATTTTAGCATTTATTTACCCAAAATTATATTCATTTCCCAAAGCTTATTATTAATGTCTTTTTTATCATAAATGGCTTTGTCAAACTCCGTAAAAACAATTTCTTGGTTCACTACACCAACTGCATGATTGGTATAGCCCTCGGTTATGCCTTTTACTGCATGTGCTCCTAAACGAGAAGCCAATATTCGGTCTTCACTGGTTGGGCTTCCACCTCTTTGCACATGCCCAAGAACAGTTACTCTGCAGTCTGCCTCTGGATGAAGGGCCTTAAACCGTTCCGCAATTTGATATGCGTTTCCATCGGTTTCTCCTTCGGCTACTATATAAATACTAAATTCCTTTTTACGGGTTCGTTTAACGTATTTGTCAACGATTGTCTCAAATTCATTATCTCTTTCTGGAAGAAAAATACCTTCTGCACCACCAGCAATTCCAGCATGTAGCGCAATATGACCGCTATGCCGGCCCATTACTTCTATAAAGAAAACTCTGTGATGGCTATCAGCCGTATCTCTAATTTTATCAATGGCATCTACGGCTGTATTTATACTGGTATGAAAACCAATGGTGTAATCCGTTCCTGACAAGTCATTATCTATGGTGCCTGGGCAACCAATAATTGGAATGTTATGTTCCTTGTTCAAATGAAGAGCTCCGGTATAGGTTCCATTTCCACCAATCACAACAAGACCTTCTATACCATGTTTCTTTAGGTTGTCGAATGCTTTTTGTCTGCCAGCTGGCTCCATGAATTCCTGGCAACGTGCTGTTTTTAGAATGGTTCCTCCGTATTGAATGATATTGGCAACATCTTTAGATTTAAGCAAAGAAATTTCATTGTTTATCATTCCTTGGTAACCATTTCTGATTCCATACACTTCCAAATCATAATGCACTCCTGCCCGAACCACTGCTCTAATACAGGCGTTCATTCCCGGGGAATCCCCTCCAGAAGTCATTACTCCAATTCGTTTCATCTGCTTATGCAAAAAAAGCCTACGCGATTGATAATTGATAATTTAATAATGGATAAAGAATAATTTCAATAAAGATCAACTGCTTTGCAGTTGGCAATAACCAGCCTTCGGCGGGCTATTGAATGGTTGACTGCTTTGCAGTCTTTTAAAACCCTAACTCTAAAATACCAAACCATTCTAATTCTGTAAAATCAATTCTAGCCTTACCTTTGCTGCGGCAGTTCAGTTCATCGCTTGCGCAAGTAAGAGGAAAGTCTGGGCAACACAGAGCACCATGCTTCTTAACGGGAAGGCGTTTTGAGTTTCGGCTTAGAACGACAGATAGTATCGCAGAAAGTAAACCGCCTTGGCATTAGTTGGGGTAAGGGTGAAAAAGTGGTGTAAGAGACCACTCGTTCCAGATGTGAATTTGGGATTGAGAGAAACCTCATGGGTTGAAAAACCAAATAAACCGAGGGCAATGGCTGCTCGCTAGTAGAAATCGTAAGGTGGAAGTCTCGGAGGGTAGGTTGATAGATTTTAGGAGTGATCCTAGAACTAGATAAATGATGAACAGCCCAATGCAAATTGGGTTACAGAACCCGGCTTATGAACTGCCTTTTTTAAAGCTTATAGAAATCTTACCCACGCTTTATTGGATTGTGTAAAACTTTAATTGACCATTTGTTTGAAAAAGGAAGCAGGTAATTATTAATATTGCATACAGAATGGCTAAACACATCGCAATCGCAGGAAATATAGGAGCAGGTAAAACCACCCTTGCTAAATTACTTTCTACTCACTTTGATTGGGAGTTGCAATTGGAAGATATGAACGACAATCCGTACATATCTGACTTTTACGAAGATATGCAGCGATGGAGTTTTAACCTTCAGGTGTATTTCTTAACCCAACGTTGGAATGGAATTCGCAACTTACGCCAAGGCAAAAGAACAGTGGTACAAGACAGAAGCATTTATGAAGATGCGCACATCTTTGCGCCTAATCTTCATGCAATGGGCTTAATGAGTACCCGTGACTTTGAGAATTATACGAGTTTGTTTGATAGCATAAGCGAGCAAGTACCTCAACCCGATTTATTGATTTATTTAAGAACAGGGATTCCTAAATTGGTTAATCAAATACAGATGCGTGGCAGAGATTACGAGGATGCTATTCGCCTAGACTACCTAAAACGATTAAACGAACGTTACGAGGCTTGGATTAATACGTACGAGGGCGAATTACTGATCTTCAATACGGATGATTTAGAATTTGCTGATAATCCGGATGATCAAAATAAAATCATCTCACAAATTGATAGTGTGATGAACGGACTCTTTAGTAAGAAAAAAGCCTAATAAATTGAAAATTAAAAATTGAGAAGTGAAAATTTTCAATTTTCCATTGATTAACTCCAAGTAAATACTACTTCTTGAATAATATCCGGGTGCAGCGAACGTCCCACAGGACAGGTTCTGCCAACGCGTTCTACGATGGTTCTTAGTTTATCATCGGCAGCAGGAATCTCAATCTGAATTGCCACCTCAATCTTAGAAATTCTTCTTGGGTCGGATGCCATGATTTTGGTTGTTTCAGCAGTAATAGTTCCTAATTCAACTTGATGTTTTTGAGCATAAATACCAATGGTTGTAATTAAGCAATTGGTTAACGACAAAGCACATAAATCGGTAGGAGAGAAGTTTTGTCCTTTTCCATGATTATCTGTTGGCGCGTCAGTTATAATCACTGAACCACTTTGAATATGTTGATTTTCTGTTCTTAGTTCACCTAAGTATTTAGTAGTAGCTGTAACCATATTATTGTTTTGTCCAAAGAGTTGTTCTTCCAATGATAGAAATTCCTATATAACCACGCACTTTTATTTTATCTTCTCCTTTTTTAGAAATGTAGCAACTGTAGGTCTTTCCATTCTTAGGGTCGTATATTGTTCCGCCATTCCATTCTTTATCATCGGCATCATATTTAAAACCTTTTAATAATTGAAGCCCCATTACTGGTGTGGTTTGTTTTGTTTTATCTGGGTTCTTATCATCCACCTTCGGCTTGCCATTTTTATTGGGTTCTTTAAGCCAAACTACTTTACCATAGTACTTTTTATTGGTGGCTTTAAAAATTCTTACTTTAGCTGTTCCTTCTTCATTTAGCCAGGTTGCGATGATATCATCAGCACTTGTGGTGGCAAAATGAGAAATGGAAAATACTAAGCTTGGAATTATAATAGCTAGTAAAAGGGTGATTTTTTTGTAGTTCATAAGCTCAAAAATACAATTAGTATTTCATAAATGTCAAAATGAGTTTTTTAACTCTTTCTTTATTGTTCCATAAAATTGGATGACCTTCTCCCGGAAAGTCGGCAATGGTTAACTTTTTAGCTTTGGTAAATATCTTTTTTGCATAATCGGTATTGCTGTAATACACTAAATTGTCAGCGGTGCCATGAAGCATGAGAATTGAACCGGAATAGGTGCTAATAATGGGCGCAATGGTTTGTAGCGCTTTTTCATGCGTAAGTTTTTCAGCACTTGGTAAATATGCCATGGTCGGGAATAGCCATTTCCATGATGGTTTAATAATGGTTTTAGAAATTCCGTATATGCGTTCCTCACCAGGGGCAATGGAACTTGCCACTAAAACCAAATGATTTGCTTTACCCTTACTTAATGCTGCAACTGTTGCGGCAATTGGTCCACCAAAGGAATTTCCTAAAACAGCAAATTGCTTATCCTTTAACCAAGGACTTAATGCTTTTAGAATAACTTTAGATTGATGTAGAACACTGGTGTCTACCTTGCCCCAATTGCTATATCCATAACCTGGCCGATCACATATTAATAAGCAATAATGATTGGTAAGGGTTGTATCTTCTATGTAGGAATCATAATCCATGCTTGATCCCGGTGACCCATGTAGCATTAAAAAATTGGGCAATGTGGTATCTCCAATACGCATAGCCCTTATGGTATTTTCTCCAACTTTGAAATAGGCTAACTCAGCATTTATATTGGCTTTCTTATAATATCGTTTCAGTTGTTTGTCGGATCTTGTAAAACGATCTATTTTTACATTTGCACAACCATTGCAAATCTGCAATGCAATACTTAAAATAAAAGCTAATACGCTGTATTTGATGATTTTCATCTGTTTTCAAAAATAGTGCAATCGATATGCTTCCTTCATTTAATTACCAAGAAATCAAAAAAAAATGAATAAAAACTGAATATCTTTTCATTGGATTCATAAATATCTAAAAGGAAACCCTCATTTTTGCAATTCATTATAATTTCATGTTAACACTAACCGACATTAGAACTCATTCGGAAGAATTAATCAAACGCCTAGAGATCAGAGGAATTGATGCAAAAGGATTAATTAGCAAAGCCTTAGATTTAGACTCACAAGTTAGAGAGATAAGATCTGGAGTGGAGTCTTTAAAAGGAGAGGCCAATGGTATAGCTAAAACGGTTGGCGGATTCATGAAAAATAAGGAATTTGAGAAAGCCGAAGAAGCAAAGAAAAGTACGGCTGCCATTAAAGAAAAATGTAAAGAATCAGAAGAGAAGTTGAAAATAGTAGAAGCTTCTTTAAATGAGGTTTTATATGAAATACCAAATGCTCCACAATTGGATGTTCCACCAGGAAAAAGTGAAGAAGATAACAAGACCATATTAGAGTGGGGTGATATGCCTGTTTTATATGCTGGTGCAAAACCGCATTGGGAACTAGCAGCAGATTATGATATTGTAGATTTTGAGCTGGGTGTAAAAATTACTGGTGCAGGCTTTCCTGTATATAAAGGAGCCGGGGCACGATTGCAAAGGGCGCTAATTAATTTCTTCTTAGACGAAGCCATGGAAGCTGGGTATGGAGAAATTATTCCTCCACTAATGGTAAATGAAGCGAGTGGAATTGGCACAGGGCAATTACCTGATAAGGAAGGACAGATGTATTATGTGGCCAAGGATGATTTATACCTCATTCCAACGGCAGAAGTTCCTGTCACTAATATTTACAGAGATGTTATTTTAAATGAAACTGATTTACCAATAAGACATACTGCTTATACACCTTGTTTCCGGAGAGAAGCAGGAAGTTATGGAGCTCATGTGAGAGGATTAAATCGTTTACATCAATTTGATAAGGTAGAAATTGTACAAATTGTTAAACCTGAAGAAAGTGTTCAAACCTTGGAAAATATGAGTGCTTATGTTCAAGGATTATTGCAAAAGCTGGGTTTAAAATACCGCTTACTCTTGTTATGCGGAGGAGATACCGGTTTTGCAAGTGCTAAGACTTATGATATGGAAGTATGGAGTGCGGCACAAGAACGCTGGTTAGAATGTTCTTCAGTTTCCAACTTTGAAACGTTTCAAACCAATAGACTTAAATGCAGGTATAAAACTGCCGATGGAAAGAAAGCATTGGCACATTCTTTAAATGGTTCTGCATTGGCCTTACCCCGAATTATGGCAGCACTTTTAGAGAACAACCAAACAGCTGATGGAATTTTAATTCCCGAAGTATTGCAATCCTATACCAAATTCGATAAAATATCCTAATGGCAAATCCAATGGAACCTTATAATTGGGAACATATTCCCGGCTTAGATGAACTTTTACAGGATGTTGTGGACCTTCAACAATTGCCATCCAATTTGGCCAAGCAATTAAAGGAACTACCTATTGAAGGATTAAAATTCACTTACCGCGAAGGAGGCTGGAATATCGGTCAGATTGTTCATCATTTAGCGGATTCAGTTATGCATAATTTTATTAGAACCAAGTTAACTTTGGTTGAAGATAATCCCACTATAAAACCTTGGAATCAGGATGACTGGGCTGCAGAACTTGATTACACTTTTAATATTGAATCATCCTATACTTTGCTTATTGGATTGGTTCAACGCTGGTCACTGCTTCTTTTAGAAGTAATGAAAAAACCCGAATTGCTTTTGAAAACCTTTCATCACCCAGAAAAGAATGAGGATGTGCCTTTGAATAAATTTATTCATTTTAATACATGGCATGTTAAAAGACATTTACAGCAAATTGAAATGGCCATTGCCAATAACACTTAGGCTATGACTTATAACACTTATACATAAAGAATGGAATTAACCATCAGTCAATACAACGAAATAATAAAAACCTGCAGAGAAATCTTCGTCAGAAAGAATAAAGATTACGGCGATTCATGGAGAGAGTTTAGACCTAGCAGTCTAACTGACCAGATATATATAAAAGCACAGCGAATTAGAAATATTGAACTTACTCAAAAAAATGAAGTAGGGGATTCCATTGTCTCCGAATTTAAGAGCATTATCAATTATGGAATTATTGCCTTAATTCAATTGGATACTTTCCCATCGGAGGAGGTAATTACAGAGGATCAGTTGATTAACTTGTATGATGGAAAAGTAAAATTAACCCAAGACCTAATGGTAAAGAAGAATTCTGATTATGGTGAAATTTGGCGAGATATGCGAGCTACCAGTTTTACCGATATGATTTTGGTCAAATTGCTTAGAATTAAACAGATTGAAGATAATGATGGAGCAACAGATATTAGCGAAGGGGTAGATGCTAATTATAAGGATATCATTAACTATGCTATATTTGCTCTCATTAGGTTACAAGAATGATTAGGTTTATCACTCAGTTTCTACGGATAAGTGTAGGGGCTTTATTTATATTCTCAGGAATAGTGAAGCTCAATGACCCTAGTGGCTTTGCCATTAAGTTGGATGAGTATTTTCATGTGTTCTCAGAAGATGCATCTGCAACACAGCCCAATATTAAACTTACTTTAAGTGAAAACATGGTTGAGGTAGAATCTGCCGAAACAGCTATGTATTCTTTTGATATAGAGAGAGAATTAAGCATAAATTCTTCATTAGAGGTTAATGAAACCGATAGCTTAGGCAGAGCTTTGGGTTTTGAACAAAAAGTAGCGGTATCTCTCGATGGAGTCAAAGTTTCTGAATTCAAAAAAATATTAACAGACACAATTTCTGTGCATACTTATGCATTGCAGGTCTCAGTTGATGGTAAGCCGATTTATCAAAAATCTTTTAATAGCAAAAAACTCATTGCTAATCCACAGAGAGCAAAACTTGAACTTAAAAAGTTTATAAATGAAAATTCATTTTTAGTTGATTTCTTCTCTGGCTTGGGTAAATATAGTTTATGGTTTAGTGTCATTTTTTGTGCCCTAGAAGTTATCCTTGGATTTGCATTGATTATCGGCTGGAAAGCCAAACTGGTTTCATGGCTTATGTACTTATTGGTTTTATTTTTTACTTTTTTAACTGCTTATAGCTACTATGCAGGCTATGAACCTAGAACCTTTGCTTATATTGGATTCCTAGCTGCTTTGTTCTATTCTATATTTGTATTTGCCAAACGCAAAAGCCAGCACTTCTCTAAATTGTTAATTGGACTTTTGGTTCTAATCGGAGTATTTGTTTCGCTATGTACATTTACAGAACTCTGCTTTGCCTGTGAGTTTGATAAGTTTAAAATGAAAGTAACCGATTGTGGTTGCTTTGGAGATTTCTTAAAACTCAAACCTTGGGAGTCGTTTTACAAGGACATAGTTTTGACTATATCTATTGGGTTTATTTTAATTAATGCCAGTTTTATAAAGCCTTGGTTCTCGAAGAAATTTGGCAATAGACTGTTATTGTTATTTTCTATTTTCACTTTCACTTTTGGCCTATTATGCTATTTTTATCTTCCAATTTGGGACTTCCTTCCTTATAAAAAAGGCAACAATGTTAAAACGGTAATGGAATATCTTCCACCAGGTGAACGTACTCAGGATAGCATGTACATTACTTTTTCTTTAAAGAAAGGGGATGATTCTGTTAGGGTTCCTTCTAGCAAGATGATGGCTTATATGGATAAAGGATTTGAATTTGTTCCCAATAGCCGAAATGATAAAACTGTAATTGAAGGCTTTAAGTCACCAATACACGACTTTACATTTACAAGAAACTCTGATGAAACAGATATTACTGATGAAATCTTAAATGGTAATGATTTTAAACTCATTTGGATTTGTTCAGATATTACAAAGACTTCAAAAGGAGATTTAAAAAAGATAAAACCTATTCAAGAGTGGGCTAAATTGAGGAAGATTGACTTTCTAACTTCTACCTTTACAGGACCCGAAGCCGCCCTAAATATTCTCAAAGCAAATAAACTCGAAGAAGAGGTTTACAGATGTGATCAGAAAACCTTGTTGACTATGGCCCGGTATAACGCTACTTTATATTTATTCAAAGGTCCAGTTGTAGTTAATAAATGGAGTTCATGTTGGTTGCCAAGTATTAGCAAACTAGAGAAATTAGCCAAAAAATAGATGTTTAAATTCTTTAAGGAACGTATCGGGAAAGCCTTTGCCATTTTGTTAGGTTTGGTATTCCTGATTTACTTTATGTTTTTAGCTCTTCCTAACCCTGATGATGTATTAATGGGGCAGAGAGGGAATGATGAAGTAAGAATGGCGATTATTAAAGATTTAGGAATGGATAAATCCAAACCCATGCAGTTGGCCTTATTGGTAAATGACTTATCGCCACTTTCATTTTATAATTCCACAAGTACCAAACTAAGTGATATTTCCGGTTTTGGTTTGTTCACCATTGCAGGAGTTAAGCTCGTTATCAAATTGCCCTATTTGCGAAAATCGTTTTTGAGTCGGAATTATGTTTCTCATATTCTTTGGGAGGGATTTAAAGGAACATTAGTATTGGCATTAGCCGCTTTACTCATTTCTATGATAATAGGTATACCAATTGGGGTTTTAGCTTCAATTAAAAGAGGGACCTGGATAGACTCTACGATTATAGGAGCAAGTACTTTGGGAATTTCGGTTCCTTCATTCTTTTCTGCAATGATTTTTTCATGGCTTTTCGGTTATGTTTTGAAAGTGTACACTGGATTGAACATGGTTGGACATTTATATGAAGTTGATCCAATGGGAAATGGGTATGTTTTAAATCTTAAAAACCTTATTCTGCCAGCCTTAGCACTTGGTATAAGACCATTAGCAGTGTTTATACAACTTACTAGGAACACTATGGTGGATATTTTAGATTTAGATTATGTTAGAACTGCGAAGGCTAAAGGATTGTCATTTAGAAAAGTGGTTTGGAAACATGCTTTTCCAAATGCCATCAACCCATTGGTAACCAGTGTGGGTGGTTGGCTCAGTAGTTTGTTAGCAGGAGCCTTCTTTACAGAGTATATTTTTAACTGGAAAGGTCTAGGTAAAATAGGTATTGAAGCCTTACAACAGAGTGATTTGCCAGTTATCATGGGAACGGTGTTATTCACAGCCGGTGTCTTTTTTATTATCAATTTATTTACGGAGTATATTTACATTCGCCTAGATCCAAAAATCAGGTATGAATAAGGTATATTTAGTTGGCTTGCCAGCAAGTGGTAAAACAGAAACAGGAAAATGGTTGGCAGCTAAGCTTGATTGGCAATTTTTAGATTTAGATACCCAAATAGAATTGGATTTGGGGAATCCCATTGCAAATATTTTTGAGGAAAGTGGAGAAGAAGAATTTAGACTAATTGAACAAACGGCACTTCATGGAACTTTTAAATTAAAGAATTATGTAATTAGTACAGGTGGAGGTTCAGCTGCATTTGCAAACAATATGTCTTGGATGAATGAACAAGGTTTGACCCTTTATTTAAATCCAATTCATGAAGTATTGGTTGAAAGATTGATACTTGATAATGAGAAACGACCCATGTTTATGGACCTAAAAGGGGCTGAAATTGCAGATTTAATAGAAGAATTGCACCTCGAACGAAAAAACTTTTACAGTAAATCTAAACTTATTTACAATAAAATTAAGCCAGAAGACAGTCTGTATGTTGCTGTTAATCAACTTGTTGAAATGCATTCTTCTGTTTTATTCTAATATAGTGTGGATATAGCGTTAATAATTATAATTAGCGCAAACACATACGGGGCTTGACTTTGAGCAGTATTTGAGTACATTTGTTCAACAATAAAAATAATAAAATAAAATACATTATGAACAAATCAGATTTAATCGGACAGATAGCAGCAGATGCTGGTATCACAAAAGCGCAAGCTCAATCAGCTTTAAATAGCTTCACTTCATCAACAACAGGTGCATTAAAAAAAGGTGACAAAGTAATCTTAGTAGGATTTGGTACTTTCTCTATCAGCAACAGAGCTGCTAGAATGGGAAGAAACCCACAAACAGGTGCTGAAATCCAAATTAAGGCTAAAAACGTTGTAAAATTCAAAGCAGGTGCTGATTTATCAAAAACTGTAAACTAATTGATTAATTTCATTTAGTAAAAACCCACATCCTTGGATGTGGGTTTTTTTTGCGCTTATTTTTAATAAATCCCTACATGGCACTGTGTATTTTTGGATGAATGAGAACTGACTTTGACTTGACACTCAAATGATATTACCATGATAAATTGCAACATGAAGAGAACCCTACGAATTTGTTTTAGTTTAGCCATTTTAGGTGTTATTTACATGGTTCATGGGAACAATGGTGGCCCAAGTTGGGGATATACAAGTGCACCTAGTGATGCTACATGCCAATCATGTCACACTTCTTTTAGTTTGCAAACATCTGGAACACTTCATGATAAAATTGAGCTAAGAATGAACACTTTTGTGGGTGGTGGGTATTTGCCAGATTCAACCTATGAGTTTTTGTTGGTGTTTTTAGATACTTCTAGGTCAAAAGCAGGCTTTCAGTTAACTGCTTTAGATAATAGTAATAATCCTGCTGGAACTTTTGCCACAGTGGATTCTAGAACTCAAATAGGTTCTAAATCTGTTGGAGGCAAAACAAGGAGGTATATCGGTCATACTGGCGGTGGAACAAGCCACCAAGGTACTGATTCCATTTCTTGGAGAATTAAATGGACTGCACCAAGTTCAAACATCGGCGAAGTTAAATTCTATTTAAACACAATTTCTGCAAATGGAAATGGCAACAATAGCAATGATTATGTGTTTTCTAAAGAATTCACAGCATCACCTTCTAGTTTACTTCCTACGGCAAAAGTTAAACTGGTAACAAGTAAGCCTTGCCGAAGAGTAGATCTTAAATTTGAAGCAACAGTAACCGGTAGTCCTACCAAATATGACTGGTCCTTTCCTGGAGGATCTCCTAATGCAAGTTCAGCTACTTCACCAATTATCCAATATTTAGGAGCAGGTACTAAAACAATTTACTTAACCCCAACCAATAGTTATGGTACAGGAAAAACAGATACCTTCGAACTGCAAGTTTTAAATGGACCTGCTAGACCAGTGATTCAGGAATCTGTGGGTGGAGTGGCTGAAAAATGCAGACTAGAAAATATTGCTTTAACAGTGATTGTTCAATCAAACGAAACATATGTCTGGTTTCCAGACTCAATAGTTACTGATACGCTTGTTGTTTCTAATATTGGGCAATACATAGCAAGAGCAGTAAATAATACTACGGGTTGTTTTCTAGAAGGTTCTCCAGTATTTGTAAACGATCATGATTCAACTTATTTTACTATAAATAAAGGGAGTAAAGACACGCTTTGCTCTGGAGTTGATTCCATTAGGTTTAGTATAGAATCTGGTTCAGATATAAGCGAAAGCTTCGTTTTGGATGGTTCGGATACTGTTGCACTAAATACAAATAAAATAGTACTAAGTCCTAATAATGGAACAAGCAATAAGACTTTTATGATTTATGCCAGAGATAGTATCAATTGTGCAATGAGTACACAGTCTGTTACCTATAGTTTTAAAGAACAAGAAGACCCACCTATATTGACTTCAAATACTGGAAGAACATTGAAGGAAATTCAACTAAACTGGAATACAGTGCCTAAGGCAATTGCATATGAAATAAGTATTAATGGAAATTCTTATTTCCCTTCTAACTCTGGTGGTTCAGATACATTTTATAAAGTAACTGGATTAAGTCCTGGTTCTGTATTTACCTATAAGATCCGTTCCGTTATCTTATCCCATTGTTTAAATTCTAAAGATGCTAATGGAAAGGATTCACTTTTGTCCTGCCCATCTCTCTCCTTTGATGTATTAAGTGATACCAATTATTGTGAGGGTGATACAGCTAAAATTTCTATTGGAAATGTTTCTGTTACAAATCATGAGTTGTATGTGTATGGAAATCAATCTTCTAATAACATGGCGTTTGTTTTAGCCAATAAGCGTTCTCAGGAAGTAGAAGTTTATATTTTAGATTCTACTGGGCTTTGCCGATCAGATACAACTAAAGTGACTGTGTTATACGATTCTATTGATAGTCACATACTTGAGAACGCATACCTACCAATATGTATGGATAATTCTTCTACTTTAGAAATTCAATTTGGTTTAAACCCAGCTACCTCCAATGGGTATGCATGGTTTGTTAATGGTATTCAAAAAGCAGTTGGACCTTCAAGAGTTCAAAAGCTAACAGTAGGTAATGGAGATGAAATATATGCAATGGCTTCTAAAGGAGCATGTTCATCAATTACAGATACGGCAATTATTGCTTTTAGTCCGGTCTTAGATTGCAAGATTGTAGCTACTCGAAAAACAGACGATAACTATACCATTAAAACAAGTGAATCAGGCAAAACTCATGTTTGGTCAATTAATGGAATAGTGCAAGCGCAGCAAGGGGACAGCTTCGATTATAACTTCTCTAGCTTAGCTGGAACTACAGCTAAAATTAACAGCTCAATTAACCTTGGCGCTAATTGCAATTGCCAAGATTCATTAAATCTAGACTTAACAATATTATCCATATTAAATGTTCAGAGAAACCATTATTCAGTCTTTCCAAACCCTGCATCTGATTTTGTAAAAGCAGCCTCTAAATTAATTGCGGTAAAAGTTCCTTATCAAATCCTATCTGCTAATGGTAGTATCGTAAAGCAAGGTTTTATTGATGGAGTTGAAACGTATATAAAAACTAATGATTTATCCAATGGTTTATACCAATTGAGGCTAGGGAAAAGTCAAAGCCATATCTTTAAAATAGCCATATTTCATTAGTCATTAAAAACTATACAAACATAAAAGTTTTAATGAACAGCTTAATAAAAGCTAATGTATTTTAGTTAAATATTAATAAGGGCATTTTATTATCAGAAAGCAATGCTTTAGTCGTGCTTTTATGAAACAAATCATTAAAAAAGCTTCTGTGATGTCTTTTCACAGCAAGTATACCAATGTTGTTTTTGCTATTGTATTTTGACAGGCCATCCGTTATGCTAGAAGCCCATATAGCCACTTCTTTGGCATCTTTATTATCATATACAACTTCTTCACTATACTCTCCTTTGGCCTTATCTGGCTCAACGGATAGGATATGAATCTTTGTCACACCTTTCTTATTCAGGGACTTAATGAAAAGCTTCTCTGCATCTATGTTTTCTTGGTTGTCATAAGCAAACGCTAATGCTTCAATAGGGCGATAAGTAGAGTCATGTGGCAGTACTAATAAAGGTATTTGACTATTTTTACTTACAGCAAGACTAACACTTCCAAAGATTTTATCGAGTAAGCCTGAGTCACCATTGGTACCCATCACAATCATATCCATTTCTAGTTCTTCTGAAAGAGACACAATTAAATCTGCTGCCAAACCATATTGAGCAGAACATTCAATATTGATTGGATATTTTGCTGCTAATTCATCCTTAAGCGTTTTAAGTTTTTTGTCATACTGCTCCCTTTGAGCCTCCATGAGTTCATTGGGTAAAGGTATATGATGAACTCCATCTACAACAGGAACATGCATAACATGAAGTAAAGTCATATCCAATTGTTGTTCAAGGCACAATTGTGCAGCATACTCGCAAGCTTGGGTTGCACAATCAGAGAAATCTGTGGGTACTAATATTCGTTTCATCATGGAGAAAGGTAGTTTAAATAAAATAGATAAAATATGATATACATCAGCTAATTTAATGAATAATATCATTATCAACCAAAGCCATTATTCAATTTGTCAATAAAAGGATTGCAAAAAGCTATAAAACACAGGTGTTTTTAAACACTAGTTTTAGAAGTGATTTTAATCTAAAATCTACAATACCTTAAAATTATAAAGGATTGACTTATTTTTGCGTAAAGTTTTAAGTATGCAAACATCAGAAATAACTAAAGATACAGAAGTGGTAGATTTTCTGCCATTAAATGGAACAGATCACATTGAGTTTTATTGTGGGAATGCTAAACAATCAGCTTATTACTATCAGCATGCATGGGGTTATGAGCTTATTGCTTATGCTGGACCTGAGACTGGTGTTAGAGAAAAAGCAAGTTATGTTTTAAAACAAGGTAAAGTTGTTTTAGTATTAACGACTGCAATGGATCCAAAAAGTGAAATATCAAAACATGTATTAGATCATGGAGATGGTGTTAAATACTTGAGTCTTTGGGTTGATGATGCAACAAAGAGTTTTGAAGAGACCACTAAACGTGGAGCAGAAGCAGTTTTAGAGCCTACTAAATTCGAAGACGAAAATGGCTATGTGATTATTTCTGCTATTAAGACCTATGGTGAAACGGTACATAAATTTGTAGAAAGAAGTAATTATTCTGGCGCTTTTTTACCTGGTTTTAAAAAGGTAGAAAATGCAATGAAAGTGACTCCAGTAGGTTTAAAGCATATTGATCATTGTGTTGGAAATGTTCAGTTGGGCAAAATGAACGACTGGGTGAAATACTATGAAGATGTAATGGGCTTCAAACTTTTATTAACCTTTGACGACGAAGATATTTCTACTGAGTATAGCTCATTGATGAGTAAAGTTGTTAGTAATGGTAATGGATGGGTGAAATTCCCAATAAATGAGCCAGCAGAAGGAAAGAAAAAGTCTCAAATTGAAGAGTATTTAGACTTTTATGGAACTGCAGGAGTACAGCATATTGCATTAGAAACACCTAATATTTTAGAAACAGTGCGTGAGTTGAGAAGTAGAGGAGTTGAGTTTTTATATGTACCTGATACTTATTATGAAGAAGTATTGGATAGAGTAGGTGCAATAGAGGAAAATATTGAAGACTTGAAGAAATTGAATATTTTAATAGACAGGGATGAAGATGGTTATTTATTGCAGATTTTCACTAAGCCTGTTGAAGATAGACCCACTTTATTCTTCGAGATAATACAGCGCAAAGGTGCACAAAGCTTTGGAAAAGGAAACTTTAAAGCCCTATTTGAAAGTATAGAACGGGAACAAGATCTAAGAGGAAACTTATAGAATTAAGAAGCACCGTCAGGTGCTTCTTTCATTTAAGGCCTAAACTGTTCACAATTTAGGCTTGTTGTTTCTCTTATTCCTTGTCAATTTTGACAAATGATGGCATTTGGCAAACTCTTTGCAATTCAAAAGCAAAGCATGCGTTTCACCTTACTAAGTATACTGTTTATTCCATTTATTGGTTATTCCCAGACCCTTGATGGGCTTAAAGAATTGGCTATTAAAGAGGTAAAACGAATTGATATGTTGGATGGAGTAGCAGATTCTACCATTAAGATGAATACCAGAGCTCAGACTCGTCGTTCGCAAACTGCTTATTTTGAGCAATTTAAAAAGATAAATCGCAATTTATTAAAGGCTGAAAAATATGGTGAAGAAGTAAAACCTATGTGGCATGAATGGGTCTATTCATTGCAGCATATAACCATTGCAAATTCCAGTTACCTTTCGTTTTATGAGCAATACTTCCATATGGTGGATATTGTAACAGAATGTAAGGATGAACAAAAGGAGAAAGAGTATTTTAAGAATCATGTATTATTTGCATTAGATGGTATACGTTACTATTTGCACAAATCATATGACAAAGAAGTTTTGTTGCACGCTGCTAAAACGAAACCTTATGAAGTGCTAACCAAATTCAATGCATATAGTAGGGAGCCCTATGTATTACAAGTGTTGGAAACAGTGGCTAAAAACGATCCAAATGCTATCAAACAATATTTTGCAGGAAGCCATGCTATCAATCGCACATTAAAAACCAGTACGGATCCTGTGGTTCTTGATTTGTATCAAATCTTTAGGCAATTCGGTTCAGGTAGTTATAGCTATGCAAATTTGCATTTGATTCATAACAAAACATTAACCCTTAGCGAAAGCGATAAACTTACGAAAAATAGATTGAAATGGTTCAAAGTCCTTTCGAAACTGCGATCTGAAAAAGAGATTCTTGGTAATTATTCCGTTGATAAGCAATTAGAAGAATATAGTTTAGATGCTATTATAAAGATAAACTTATTGCATGAGAAGTCGGATGCAGTTCGATTTTCATCATGCGCAAACTATACCGCCCAAGAAATGTACACACTGATGGTTTATTCTCAAGATGAGATATTTACCAGTACATATCTCGGGATGTTTAAGCGTTTACTAGCCAAGCGAAAGGAAAAAAGCATGTATCGCCTTATGGAAAACATGGGGTTTAATCAATTTAGAACCTTTGTTCAAATGGCTGCTGGCTATAATACCCTGCAAGAATTATTGGCTACAATGACTTTGGAAGAGCAGGATTTGCTCATGGAACATGTGGTTGAGGATTTGGATAAAACAGGTGGTAACCTACAACCAGCAGTGGAAGTGGCTGATATATATGGCAGCTTGCAATCCGATACCTTAAAGAAAGTGCTTTCGAGCAAGATAAAGCGTGAACTAAGTCGATGTGTAAGAGAAAAGAATGATTATGGAATTCGCTTGTATGGTTTGCTTTATAAATTAGCAGGTTATGATCCAATTGATATAACAACTCCTGTTTACTCTTTTGATGTTCCTGACCTAATGACAGTAGATGGAAAAGAGTTGTTTCCTGATGGACAAAATATTCAACAGCATGTTTTTTATGATGATGAGGATGGAGAAGCAGCTTTCAGTTTATTCTTGGCTCATTTTGGTGGAGATCCAAATTGGAAAATATCTCGATTTACTCAATATACCTTGATTCAATCCACAAAGGGAAATAAGATTAAAATGTATTTGAATAACCCAAAATTTGAATACAGCGCAAATGTAGTTAGTGCTATCTTCGAAAAGAGTGGCCGATACCCTGACCTTCTTGTACATCGTGGACATAGTTATTACTTAAACGCAACAGTTAAAAGACTAACGAATAATGCCAAAGTGGCTATTCTAGGTTCATGTGGCGGTTATCATAACATGGCTAAAGTTTTAGAGAATGCTTCAGATGCTCAAATTGTGAGCAGTAAGCAAATAGGAACTTGGACCGTGAATAATGTTCTAATTAAAGACATGTCAGATCAAATGCGCACTGGTGATGGAGGAATTGATTGGAAAGTGCTTTGGGCTAATCTAGATAAGAAACTCAAAAACAATGATAAGTGGAGTGATTACGTTCCTCCTTATAAGAACCTGGGCATGAAGTTTATCAAAGCCTTTGAGACGCTATAATGAGAGTTTTATTTGTTGCATTTGCTTTAGTCTTATTCTCATGTAATTCGGAACCAAGTGATGCTGAATTGCTAATAAACACTCCAGTAGATTATAAAGGAATGGTAGCTTATGTATCGTTCAATTCTGAATGTCCAAATTGCTTAAGGTCTAAATCTGCATTGTTAGAAGCATCAACGAGCCATTCAGATTTTAAATGGTATGCCTTATTGATAGATGATGAAGATACCCTTTCATTACCCAGTAAAATCTTTACAAAGTATAACAATAATACGGCAAAAGCCCTCTCAAAAAAGTTTGGTTTTACCGTAACACCAGAGGTTATATTAATGAATAGTGGCAAAGTGATTTATCGCGGAGCTATTACTGACCAAAACAAAGAATTAACTCAGGGTAAGTTAACTGCTCAAAATAATTTTCTGATGCAAGCGTGTATTGCTGCTACCATTGATTCAGATACAACACTGCCAAATAGAAAAGCTATTGGCTGTTTTATAGAATATAATCCATAAATCTAAGTCAGATTGATACTAGCCGAACTTAAGTTTTAGGTGTCCAGAGCTTCAGGCTCTTTGGGTTTACAACTACCTCAGCTTTTGTGTTTGCTACGCCAATGTAATCTCCATCCACATGCATGGGTTGTTCTCCTTCAAAGTTTAAGACAAAATATTCCCCTTTTATCCGGTAGATATCCGTGCTTCTTTTAGAAGTATTCGTGGCTATTTGAAATCCAATTACTGGCAGCTTTAAGCGTGATACTTTTTTGAAAACTACAGCTGTTACTGTTCCATCATCATCTCGAGTGTTTGGAGCAATTTTAATATTGTTACCCCATTGACTTCCATTGGCAAAATCAACCATATAAGCTTTCCCTTCCCAATTGGCATGCTTGTTCTGTAAAACGGTGTTAAAGGCACCAGCTTTATGGTTTTTACCAATACTTTTTAGGTATCCCCGCAAGCCACGCCCTTTGGCATTATTAAACTCTCGGCTAATTTTTGCTGAATATCCAACACCCGCCATGTTTAGGAAATGTATGCCGTTAATAACTCCAGTATCGCGCAAAGATTCCTCATGAGAATCCATAGTTTTTAATGCTTTATGCCATTCTAAAGGCAAATTGTGATGCCTTGCGTAACCATTCCCGCTGCCAAATGGAATAATTCCCATTGCAGTTGGAGTCCCTATTAATCCATTCGAAACTAAATTTAATGTGCCATCACCACCACAAGCAAATACAGCTTCGTAGTTTTTATCCACCATATCCTTGGTGGCTTCACGAATATCTTTTGCAGTGTCCAATTTTAAGCAATAAAAATTGGTATCTTTTCGTATAAAAGCTTCAAACTCGTCCTTCTTTTTCTTTCTTCTTGAACTTCCAGAAGCGGAATGAACAATGAAACCTATTTTCTTTTTTGTCAAAATGTCAATCTTTGTTAAATGCGTATTGAATTAAATTAGCCCCCATTTTAAGTGCCTTTGCTCTTATATATGCAGGGTCGTTATACGTTTCGGCATCTTCCCAGCCATTACCTAAGTCACTTTCATAATCATAAAAAACCAATAGCCTTCCTTCTTCAAATATTCCAAAACCCTTAGGCGCTTTCCCATCATGTTTATGCACCTTTGGCAATCCTTTGCTAAAGTTAAACCTTCCATTATAAATAGGATGTGAAAAAGGGACTTCTCTGAGTTCATATTCTGGGAACAAACGCTTTAATTCTCGGCGTACATTTTTATCCATGCCATAGTTATCGCAGATATGTAAAAAGCCACCAGCTTTTAAATACGTTCTTAAATTCTGAATATCATTTTCAGAGAAAATAACATTTCCATGTCCGGTCATAAACACAAAGGGATAAAGAAATATATCCTCACTACTTGCCTCTACAATTTCTTCATTGGTGTTTATACTTGTATTTAGGTTTTTGTTGCAAAAAAGCGCCAAATTCTTAAGTGCTGTTCTGCTACTGTACCAATCCCCTCCGCCATTATACTTTAAACGGGCTATGCTTATAGATTCCTCCTGACGGTAGCGTTGGGCCATAAGGACAGAGATAGCACTAATAAGTACTATTATTCCTCCTATCCAATTCCATCGCATCCTGCAAATTTAAGGAATTTTATAAGGGATTAGAATTGCAATGTATTTAAGATTTAAGAAAAAAATCGTCCTAATCAAACACAAATTATATTGTTAAGATGTTTCGATTTGCATTAAAAAAGTTTGCCTTAAATTTGGTAAACAATTACCGTAGTATTAATTATGAATTATTTAATTAGACATACTGTTGCACCCTTTGTCTGTAAGAAATGTCACTTAACCATAGCTTTTTTTGCTTTTGCTCTTAGTTCCCTTTCTGCTCAAAAACACTATGCCGGAATTAGCTTAAGTTCTGGACTCTCAGGAATAGAATTCACTAATTCGGCAGGTGAGAGTCTCGACTATTCTAAATCTTTGTCCAATTCATGGGCAGCCGTTTATATGTTTAAATCAAATTCATTTATGGCCGAAGGTCGTTTGGGTTTTGATAACCTAAAGTCAAATTTTAATGGAACATCAGTAAATACCTCTGTTTCTATGGACTTTATAAGAACCAGTGTTTTGGGATCATATTTGCTACTCAAAGGTCCACTCAAGATTAAATTAGGACTTGGACTTAGTGCCGGTAAAATTGTAGCTGGCCAACAAGTGACCAATGGGAAAAGTAATAATATAATGGATTCAAAAGCCTATAACTCCATAGACTTTGGGGGTTTAGGTGAGGCCGGGCTAGTATTAGAAGCTAGCGAAATCATCAATGTTCAGTTAACTTACTTCTACCGAAAAGGATTAAATAATTTAGAAGCAAATTCAAGTTCAAGCACAAAAACAATTTCAAATGGAATACAAGCATCGGTTTTATTTAGCTTTTAGGCTTTCTATTTTTATTCTCTTTGCATGTTGCGGATATGATGCATCTGCGCAAAGTGTTGTAAGGCAATCCATAAGTTCTATAGGAAGTTCATCCAGTATAGATGGAATAACTATTCAAAGCTCTGTGGGTCAAGCCTCCAGCACAGTAATGACTAGTTCTGGTAAAAGTGTTTTACGCCAGGGTTTTATTCAGCCTCCATCTTCTGGTGCTGTAATAAATGAAAATTTAATTCCAGCATTAGTATTCCCTAATCCATCTACTGGCTTATTCTATATTCAAATGGAATTTAGATCAGGAGATTATTACGAAGTTATGAACCTAGCAGGTCAAAAGATTTATACTCAATCAATAAATGGGATTTCTTCTATGGAATCCTTCGATATCTCAAACCAATCGGAAGGTTTATATATCCTCAGTATTTTTAGAAACAATACCAAAGTTCAATCCCAAAAATTAGCACTCACCCAATGAAAAAATTTATATTATTCTTAAGTATTAGTACATTATTAATAGGATTAGGAGCACAAAGTTCACCACCACAAGGAATTACATATCAGGCGGTTGCTATAGATGATGACGGAATTGAAATTTCGGGTGTAGATGCTAAAGGGCTTCCAATTCTAGATAAAGCAATAAAAGTAAAGTTCAGCATCTTAGCGGACAATGCAAATGGAACCCTGGAGTATGAAGAGGAGCACAGTACCAATACAGATCAATATGGAATGTTTAGTTTAATAGTAGGTGGAGGAACAGCGAGTGTAGGTTCTTTTTCGGATATTAACTGGGCAGGTGGAGATCGTTTTCTTAAAGTTGAGTTAGATATAAACACAGGCAAGGGATACAAGCTTGTTTCTACACAGCAAATGATGAGTGTGCCTTATGCTATGGTTTCAGAAACAAGCTTATCAAGCACAAAAATTGAAGCAGCTCGGTTAAGAGATTCTATATTAATGGCAGGTAATATATCTATAGTAACTAATCAAATTAACATGCATGAGTGGGTAGATAAAGATACCTCTGCCTTAAATGAAATTCAAACCATTGGGATAAACCAAATCGGAAATGCCAAAACAATTAACCTAAATAGAAATGGAGGATCTGTTTCTTTCAGTGTTGCCGATGAGGATAGTTCAAGCACCAATGAATTGCAAAATATAAGCAGAACTGCAGGAACGGTTTCTTTAAGTCGGGGCGGAACAATCAATCTTCCAGATTCATCTGCGGTAAACGAAATTCAAACCTTACGTATAAGTTCGTCAAAAGGAATTATTTCACTGGACCAAGGTGGTGCCATTCAATTAGCCGATTCTTCAGCCAGCAATGAACTTCAAGCCCTTTCTAAAACAGGTAATGTGATTTCATTAAGCCAAAGTTTGGCAACAGTTACCGATAGTGATGATCAACAATTAACCTTAAGCGGAACCAATGGAACTTTGAGTTTGGGCAATGGAGGTACAGTCACACTTGTAGATTCTTCGGCTACGAACGAACTGCAAATTCTGTCTGTGAGTAATGATACTATATTCTTAAGTGATGGAGGTTTTGTTAAAACACCTGGTAGCATTTACAATTGGTCTACTACTGGAAATACTGGAATGGTTGATGGTACTCATTTTATTGGGACCATTAATAATGCACCGTTAAATTTTAAAGTAAACAATAAGCCAGCTGGTAGAATTGATTTAACCAAAAGAAACGTATTCTTTGGAGAAAATGCTGGTATTAGTACAACAGGAGTAGATAATATTGGGATAGGATCAGAGTCGCTATACACACAAACAAATGGTAACTTTAATACGGCTATTGGTTTGCAAACTATGTATAGAAATACAAGTGGTAACAGTAATGCGGCCATTGGTTATAAAGCCTTGTTTAATAATACTACTGGTGGCGGGAATACAGCTATCGGTAATAGTGCAATGCAGATCAATAGTACGGGAGACGATAATATTGCCATTGGATTGAACGCATTGTTTGCCAATACTTTAGGTAATAGCTCGGTTGCCTTGGGTTCACAATCTTTATATAACAATACCATAGGTAAGGATAATATTGCCATTGGATATCGATCGCTGTACCTAAATACTACAGGTCAATTAAACACTGCAATTGGAAAATCTGCATTGGGATCTAATACAACAGGTGAAGTCAATGTTGCCATCGGATTTGAAGCCTCAAATTCAACTACCATTGCTGGCCAATCTGTGGCAATAGGTTTGTATGCGGGTCGTCATTTTACAATACCTACGGGCAATGTAAGTGTCGGTGCATGGAGTAACTATAACTCTACTACAGGTCAATTAAACACTTCAGTTGGATATCAGGCAGGATATAGCGGAACAGCAGGTCAAATACACCAAAACTCTACTAGTGTTGGTTATAATGCACCACGAACAGCTTCAAATCAAGTGAGAATTGGAAATTCTGGCGTCACATCAATTGGAGGATATGCAAACTGGTCTAATGTGTCTGATGAACGATTTAAAGACAATATTCAAGAAACTGTGCCAGGACTAGACTTTATTAATGCTTTAAGACCTGTAACTTACCATCTAAATATTGATAAGGTAAATGAATTTCTAGGAAATGATAAGGATATAGAATTAGCAATTGGAGATTTTAAACCTGCTAAAATTAGCGTAAATGATAGAAGTCAACAAATTCAATCGGGATTTATAGCGCAAGAAGTTGAAGCTGCTGCTAAAAAGTTAGGCTATGAATTTAGTGGAGTAGATGCTCCTAAGAATGAAAAGGATCATTACGGTTTGCGTTATGCAGAGTTTGTAGTACCATTGGTTAAAGCCATGCAGGAACAGCAAACCATAATTAATAGCCAGAATACTAAGATCGAAACCTTAGAAGAAGTTTTAACGAAGCTTAAAACCAATAATGATAGCCTGTTGAAAAGGGTAGAGGCTTTGGAGAAATAGTTTAGATATCTTCTTTCAATCTAAATTTTTTTTAACGCTAAAATGCCAAATAATTATTCTTAACAACACTTTTGAATATTTTACTCACATCGGCTTAAATACTGCTGTACTTGTCGTTTTTTTGCACTCCGAAATGTTAGGTACAATTGCTAAATCTGCTTATCTTGTTTTACAGGATGGGTCTGTTTTTAAAGGAAAAGCTGTAGGTAAAATTGGCACTACCTCAGGAGAAATTGCTTTTAATACCAGTATGACTGGTTATCAGGAAGTATTTACCGATCCAAGTTATTTTGGACAAATCATAGTAATGACCAACAATCACATTGGAAACTATGGGGCCAATAAAATGGATGTTGAAAGTGAAGGCATTAAAATAAACGGCTTAGTTTGTAAGAAATTCTCCGAAAAGTTTAGTCGCAAAATGGATTCTACCAGTTTAGATTCTTATTTTATGGACCATGAACTGGTTGGTATCAGTGAGATTGATACACGCCAACTGGTAAAACATATTAGGGAAAAAGGAGCCATGAACGGAGTAATATCTTCAGAAATAGAAGATATAGACAAACTCAAACAAATGGTTGCTGAATGTCCAGATATGAGTGGTTTGGAATTAGCATCTAAAGTAACCACTGATAAGTTCTATACCATAGGAGATGAAACAGCTCCCTTAAAAGTGGCTTTGATGGACTATGGAACAAAACGCAATATTGCACAAAGCTTAGTAAATAGAGGCTGTTTTGTTGGTGTTTTTCCAGCAAAAACCAAAGCAGAGGAGGTTTTGGCTTGGAAAGCAAACGGGATTATGCTTAGTAATGGACCCGGTGATCCATCGGTAATGGATTATGCCATTGAAAATATTAAAATATTGGTTGAGAGTGGAACGCCACTATTTGGAATCTGCCTTGGTCATCAATTATTATCTCTTGCAAGTGGTTTAAGTACATACAAAATGCACCATGGGCATAGAGGTAGCAATCATCCGGTAAAGAATTTGATATCTGGTAGAAGTGAGATTACTTCTCAAAATCATGGGTTTGCTGTGAAATTTGATGAGTCAGCATCTTCAGATGTTGAATTAACTCATGTAAACTTAAACGATGACACCGTAGAAGGTATTCGGCTTAAAAGCAAGCCAGCTTTTAGCGTTCAGCATCATCCAGAATCTAATCCTGGACCGCATGATTCATGGTACTTATTCGATGAATTTATTACCTTAATGAATAAACACAAATAAATGAGTGCAATAACACATATACACGCCCGTCAGATTTTGGATTCAAGAGGAAATCCGACTGTGGAGGCTGAGGTTTTTACCGAAGATGGAGGTTTTGGAAGAGCTGCCGTTCCAAGTGGAGCAAGTACAGGGATTCACGAAGCCGTGGAATTAAGAGATGAAGACGAAAGCCAATACCTTGGAAAAGGGGTGATGCAAGCCGTGGATAATGTAAATAACATTATTGCCGAAGCATTGGAAGGGGAAGAAGTTGCAGCTCAGAATGAAATTGATAGAGTTCTTATAGAATTAGATGGAACTGAAAACAAGTCTAACTTAGGCGCCAATGCAATGTTGGCTGTAAGTTTAGCATGCGCTAAAGCAGCAGCAGATGATATGGGAATGCCCTTGTACAGATACATTGGTGGGTCAAATGCGAATACTTTACCAATTCCTATGATGAACATCCTAAATGGGGGTTCTCATGCGGATAATTCTATAGACTTTCAAGAGTTTATGATTATGCCAGTAAATGCAACTACGTTTAGCAGTGCATTGCAAATGGGAGTTTCTATCTTCCATCACTTAAAGGCAACGTTAAAGTCAAAAGGGTATAGCACAAACGTTGGAGATGAAGGTGGTTTTGCTCCAAACATTAAAAGCAATGAAGAAGCCATTGAAATAGTAATAGAATCTATAGAAAAAGCAGGCTATAAAGCAGGTGAGGATGTATACATTGCTATGGATGCTGCAAGCAGTGAGTTTTATGATAAGGAGAAAAAGAAATACATCTTTCATAAAAGCGATAAGCGTGAGTTGACTTCTTCTGAAATGGTTGACTATTGGGTAGAATGGACTGAAAAATATCCTATTCTAAGTATAGAAGATGGATTAGACGAAGACGATTGGGAGGGCTGGAAAGCATTAACCAATAAAATAGGAGATAAGGTGCAATTGGTTGGAGATGATTTGTTTGTGACCAATGTAAAGCGATTAAAACGCGGAGTAGATGAGAATATAGCAAACTCTATATTGATTAAAGTAAATCAGATTGGAACCTTATCTGAAACTATTGATGCCATTGAAATGGCAAACAAAGCAAGCTTTACTAATATACTGAGTCACCGAAGTGGTGAAACAGAAGATACGACTATTGCTGATATAGCAGTTGCTATGAATAGTGGGTTAATTAAAACAGGTAGTGCAAGCCGAAGTGATAGAATGAGTAAATACAATCAGTTATTGCGGATTGAGGAAGAATTGGGTATGGCAGCGCGGTACCTTGGTAAAGATTGGAAATTTTTAAAATAATGGGAAATACACAAGCTATGGCTAATACAGAAGAATTAAAAACCATTGCCACTCAGGTGCGCAGAGATATTGTACGCATGGTGCATGCGGTAAATAGCGGGCACCCCGGGGGTTCGCTTGGTTGTGCTGATTATTTCACAGCCTTGTTTTTTAATATTATGAAACACGACCCAAAGAATTTTAGCATGGAAGCTAAAGGGGAGGATGTGTTTTATTTAAGCAATGGGCACATAAGTCCTGTTTACTATTCTGTTCTTGCTAGAAACGGATATTTCCCAGTTCCAGAATTGGCAACTTTTAGAAAACTTGGTACACGATTACAAGGTCATCCAGCCACTGAAGAGGGTTTGGAAGGCATTCGTGTAGCAACAGGTAGTCTAGGTCAAGGACTTAGTGTGGCTGTAGGTCATGCGAAGCAGAAGAAAATGGATGGGGATGATGGTTTGGTATATGTAGTAACTGGTGACGGTGAATTACAAGAAGGCCAAATTTGGGAAGCTGTTATGTTTGCTCCTCATCATAAACTAGACAATATGATAGTTGCAGTTGATTTCAACAATGCACAAATTGATGGTTCAACCCTTGATATTATGGGTTTTAGCAAACTTGGCAACAAGTTTGCAGCATTCGGTTGGGAAGTGCTCCACATGGATGGAAATGATATGGATGATATATTAAAAACCAATGCCGAAGCGAAAGCTAAATCAGGCAATGGAAAACCTATCGTAATTATCATGAAAACCGAAATGGGCCAAGGAGTGGACTATATGATGGGTTCACATGCTTGGCATGGTAAAGCACCGGATGATGAGCTTTTAGAAAAAGCACTTAACCAACTTCCCGAAACACATTTGGGAGACTATTGATGAAAAAACTAGTAATTTTACTTTGCGCATTGCTTACTGCTTATAGCAGTCAAGCTCAAATCGCAAACGACTATAAAGGACGTAAGACACGTTTGCTATTCTTACTCGACGGAAGTGGAAGTATGGTAGCCGCTATGGATAATTCCACACGCTGGACAATAGCCGTAGATCTAATGAGTCGCATGATTGACTCCTTGCGTCAAGTGGATGATTTAGAAGTAGGATTACGTGTATTCGGCCATACAGTGCCTATTACGAGCAAAGATTGCCACGATACGAAACTTGAGGTTCCTTTTGGTCCTCACAATCACAAATTATTTAAGAATGCCCTACGAAGAGTTTCTCCTTTGGGTTATACATCTATAACGGAGTCCATCTTGGCAAGTGCAGAGGATTTTCCAAAGGATAAAACAGCACGTAATGTGCTAGTTATTATTACCGATGGGGTAGAGGAATGTGATGGAGACCCATGTGCAGTAAGTGCTGCACTTCAAAAGAAAGGAATTATTCTAAAGCCTTTCATTATTGGAATGGGAAGTGATAACGCTAATTTTAGAACAACCTATAGCTGCGCAGGAACCTATTTTAACGCGCAAACTAGGGGAGAGTTTGATAAGATAATGGGCTTAATTATTAGCTCCGCTTTAAATGCAACAACAGCGCAAATAAGCTTGCTTGATAATCAAGGTAAACCATTGGAAACCAATGTTCCTATAACAGTTTATTCAAGTAGTTCAGGTCAGATTGTAGAGTCTTGGATTCATACCTTAAATGGAAAAAATAATCCGGATACTATATTCTTAGATCCTGTTCTTCAATACGATGTGGAAGTACATACAACTCCAAAAATTATGAAGAAGAATGTGACTATCACTCCTGGAAGACATAATACGATTGCTATAGATGCAGCACAAGGTGATATATTCTTTAAAATTAAAGGGGTTACACGTTATGGGCGTTTGCCAGTTTTGGTTACCAATGGCGAACAAACGGGTCGAATAACCATACAAGGTTTTAATACAACCAAGAAATATTTGATAGGTAATTATGATGTCGAAATCTTGACCATTCCGCCAACTCAAATAGAAGGAATTAATGTAAAACAAAATAGGACTACAACAGTAGAGATTGCTTCTCCTGGTACTTTGCAATTGACAAGTAGCTCTGATATGGTTGCCACCCTTTTTACGATGATAAAAGGCGAGCTAAAATGGGTAGCCGATATTCCTCAAAATGCAGGGAAATTTGATTTAACCATGCAGCCCGGAAAATACCAAGTGGTTTACCGTCCTAAAAACGAAACCCGAATGATTTATAGCAAGACAAAATATTTTAAAATTACATCACTCTCAAGCACATATATAACGATTTAAAAAATGAAGAACTTTGAAGTAAGCGGAAAAAAAGATACCAGAAGTGGATTTGGTCAAGGACTATTAGAAGCGGGGCAGAAGAACGATAATATCGTTGCGCTTTGTGCTGATTTAACAGGTTCATTGCAAATGCAGCATTTTCAAGGAGCATTTCCAGATCGTTTTATACAAGCAGGCATTTCGGAAGCTAATATGATGAGTATGGCGGCGGGTTTAGCTACGGGAGGTAAAATTCCTTTTACGGGAACCTTCGCAAACTTTAGTACCGGTCGTGTGTATGATCAAATTCGTCAAAGCATTGCTTACTCTGATAAAAATGTAAAAATATGCGCCTCTCATGCAGGTTTAACTTTGGGAGAAGATGGTGCTACACATCAAATTCTTGAAGACTTAGGTTTGATGAAAATGTTGCCAGGAATGACGGTTATTAATCCTTGTGATTACAACCAAACTAAGGCAGCTACGCTTGCTATTGCGGAACATGAGGGTCCTTGCTATTTGCGTTTTGGTCGTCCAAAATGGCCAATGTTTACTCCAGAGAATCAAACCTTTGAGATTGGTAAAGCCTTAATGCTAAACGAAGGAGCTGATGTTACCATTTTTGCTACAGGTCACCTAGTATGGAAAGCGATAGAAGCTGGACATATTCTAGCTGAAAAAGGAATTGATGCAGAAATTATTAATATTCACACCATTAAGCCTTTGGATAAAGAAGCTATACTTAACTCAGCGCGTAAGACGCGTTGTGTGGTAACGGCCGAAGAACATCAAATGAATGGTGGACTTGGCGATTCTGTTGCTCAAGTATTGGCTCAGAACTTACCAACTCCTATGGAAATGGTTGCAGTAAACGATTCTTTTGGCGAAAGCGGAACTCCAGACCAATTAATGGCTAAATACCATATCGATACTCCAGACGTTGTAGCAGCGGTTGAGAGAGTGATTAAGAGGAAGATTTAGATTCAATTGACAATTTTTATTTTATTGATTTTCTTTTATTTGGCATTTTAGATTTAAGGATTGAACCCTTCTTAACATTGCTCAAATACCATGATGCATTGGCATTGGCAGTATATTTGTAACACTTTCTAATAACAGATGAAAAGAATACTTCTACTATTATTTACTTTCAATAGCTTTCTAACTTCAAGTGCGCAAACCAATAGGTATTTTTCGTATGAAGAGGCTGTGCAATTGATTCCAATGATACATGGGTATAATGAAGCCTTAATTGGCGAAAACAACGATAAAGGTATTGCTGCTAGTGAAAATCAAATAGAGTTTTTATATGTAACTGATGCGCAAGAAAAGGCTATCAAACTAAAAGCAGGTTTAAAGGAGCTGCCTAATTATCACTTGTACAAGGAATATACCGCAGAGGGGTTTTGGATGGTTATGGGTTTAGTAAAGGAGCAGGATATGCAATTTGATTCCTTTAATAAATGGACTACAAATGCATGTGGAATTGGTTTTAAATACGATGCTAGGTTAGTGTCTTGGAATGTTTTGGATACGGCAAAATCTAAGCAGCTAGATTCTTTTTGGAATTGGTTTGCAGATAATCAGAAGGAATATTTCAAACTGAGTCCTAAGAAGCCAATTAAAATGAAAGCTTCTCTTGATACACTTCAGAAGAAACTTGATCTTTTGAATCCAAACTTTGTTTTTGAGTTTAGCCCTTTGATAGACAAAGGAAAACGAGAACTAGTACTTTCTGTAAATGGGTATAAGGAGGCATTTGGAGAGTTGATCCATTTATTCATAGTATCCCCGGAATTAAAGAAATGGGACATTGTTCTTTTTAAACAGCCTTCAGATGTAGAACCTAAAATGGTTTTAGAGAATGCGGTTAACCTAAAGTGGAATCAAGTGATGTTCAGTTATAAAAAGACAACAGCTGGCTTGGGTATTTCTTTTTACATAGATGGGTTTAAATATGATGAAGAACAGAAATTTGGAGATGCCTTGATTATTCTGCTGGATTCATATTTGGGTGAGTATGATGCAGTAATGCAGTTGTATTCCATAGACCTTAATCCTTTGCCAGAAGAAAATAAAAACACGTTTCATAAATTTGAAGACCTTAGGCAAGTGATCGAAGACTTTAAGGTATCGAAGCGACCAGAGTAATTCTAAAATACTAAAAAGCTAAGCTTATTCTAATTCGTTTTAATCCTCCTTTTTATCTTACCTTAAATTTAGGATAAACTAATCGGTTTTTCCATTGCTTATTGATGCAAAAAAAAGCCATCGGTTAATACCGATGGCTTTTACTAATTAATTGAATTCTTATTTCTTAGCTTCAAATTCTGCAATGATAGCTTTTGCTTCATCTACAGATTCTGTAAGAGAACCTTTTACTTGTTTCAAAGTTTCTTCTCCAAATTCTTGAGAAACAGTAAGTACTGTTTTTACAGCTGTAGTAGTAGCTTCAACAGTGTCACCACCAATGGCTTTAACACCACCAACTATTCCTTTTACCGTTGATACAGATGCCTCACCTATATTCAAGCCAAGTTCTTTAGCTGAATTTAAGGCCTCGGTTACGATACCTTTTATGCTCTACACCTGATTCCATGGCACCTTCCATAGCTCCATGCACAACATTTTTTACTGCTTTTACAGTAGATGTACCTATTTCGCCAACGCCCATAAGTGCGCCTTTTACAATAGCTCCTGGTACTTGAATACCTTCTTTAAGTACGTCTCCTGATTCTTTTAAAGTGTTTACAGTAATGCGTTTACAGCTTTAATAGTGGTTGTAGAAACGTCAGTTACACCTTCGAGTGCGGCTACTACGCCACCTTTAGCTCCATTTACAATTTTTGATAATATTTTAATCATGTTTTTTAATTTTTTAACTTTGTATAATGCATGATTATCATGCATTCTTCTTTTACAAAGTAACAAATTTTAAAAGTAAAAAGGCGCTACCTAAGTAGCACTTTCAACGTAATCCGTGTAGTTTTCTAAGAGTTCTATAAGCTTATCCTTGTTCTCTACAAGAATTTGTTTGTACTCCAAGGGTATAATTCCTTTCTTTTTCAGCAATTGGAGGTTTCTATTAATCACTGCGCGTGTGGTTCCAATTATTTTGGCTATTTCTTTGTTCGACAAGTTGTTGATTAGATCAGCTTCCGAACTGCTTTGCGATATGTTTTGAAGTATAAGATGTGCCAGCCGTATTTCTATGTTAAAGAATGTTTTAGAAATACTGTTTTCTTGCAATGTTTTAAGCCTACCCGACAAATAAAGCAATAGATTTTTGTTGAAAGCATCATGCTTATATATCCATTCTCGGGCTATATCTATATTGCAATGCAGTATTTCTATATCGTCTAGTGCTTGGGCTGTAAGATTATCCTTGTGGCCGTCCAAATAGGTTATTACGTTAAATATATCTCCATCTTGTAAAACGTAAACGGTGTATTCGTTTGACATGGATGGATTTAACGTGAATATTTTTAGACGACCCTTACTCACCAAAATAGAGATCTTATGTATAGTAGAGTCACCAGTGAGGAGGATTTCACCTTTTTTGTATTTTTTCAGATAAGTGTTTTGAACTATATCTTGAAGGCTTGCTTCACTGCAATCCTTAAATCGTCCATGATTGCTTAGGAGTTTTATCTTCTTATTTATAGAATCCAAAATTGGCTTGTTGGTATTATGTCAAAGGTACAGATATTAGTGTCTTTTGCTTTAGCTTTCTTTGACAATTCATTCGGATTATCTGTTCAGAACTAACAAACTATTATTCTTTTTCATGTATTCTTTTTCATGATATCTATCATATTCTTACTGTTTCTTAATTAATAACTTTGTAGCACAATAAGAAATATAAAATTATGGAAAAGAACATGGGAAACAACGACAAGATTTTTAGAGTACTGGTTGCGGTACTGGTAGCAATTCTGTATTTTACAGGTGTTATTCCAGGAGCCATAGGCATTGGATTGATGGTTGTTGCAGTAATATTTGTTGCAACTAGCCTATTAGGTTTTTGTCCAATTTATGCAGCCACAGGTATGAATACCTGTTCAACTAAAGAAAAAAAATCTTAAGTCTTTTTTATTCATAATACTGACAGCTGTATAAAGTTGCAGTTTTTAATCCTTTTAATCCTAAAACCTAAAATGTATAGAAACCCTAAATACCTCTTATTATTTGTAGCTTGGTTTATTTCAGCCAATGCTTATACGCAAACACAGCCTTTTGAAATTGCAATTGAACCCATTAGTATTACTGATTTAGAAGGAGTGCAATCCTATGCCTATGGTCAAGATAAAGGCAAATGGATAATTTTTGGAGGACGCTTGGATGGTTTGCATCAAAGGCAACCTTTTGCGGCTTTCAAAGTAGCTGGTCACAATACCTCTTTAATTGTAATAGATCCAATTACTAAGAAAAGATGGACCGCTGCATTAACATCATTACCTGCTGCTATTCAAGAACAGCTAAGCTCCACTAATATGCAGTTTTACCAAGAAGGGGATTACCTTTATTGTATTGGTGGGTATGGATATAGTTCCACAAAAGCGGACCATACCACATTTGCTAATTTAACAGCTATTAAAGTTTCGGATGTAATAAATGCTGTTGTGAATAAAACTAGCTTTACTAATTACTTCAGACAGATTACCGATACTAAATTTCAAGTAACAGGAGGCCGTTTGAAAAAAATGTATGATACCTATTACCTATTAGGTGGACAGAAGTTTCTTGGTCGTTATAATCCCATGGGTCCTAATCACGGGCCTGGATTTACTCAGGCATACACCAATTCCATTTATAAGTTTAAACTGGTAGATAATGGCAACACTATTCAAATCACACATTTACCTTCTTATACTGATTCAGTTAATCTGCATAGAAGAGATTACAATGCTGAATCTCAAATACTTTCCAATGGGCAAGAAGGGATTACCATGTTTTCTGGAGTTTTTCAGCAAACGGTGGATTTGCCATTTTTAAATTCTGTTACAATTGATTCAGGTTCTTATGCCGTAAATAATACTTTTGAGCAACACTACAATCATTACCATTGTCCGGTATTGCCATTGTATTCGGCAAAGACAAATGAAATGCACAGTGTGTTTTTTGGAGGAATTGCTCAGTTTTATGATAGCTTAGGTATTTTGGTTCAAAATGATAATGTTCCTTTTGTGAACACCATTGCACGCGTTACTCGGGATGTAAATAGTAAATTATCTGAACATAAATTACCTATTGTTATGCCAACGCTTTTGGGTGCTGGTGCAGAGTTTATTCCGAATACAAAAAACGCACATTATACAAATGAGGTTTTTAAACTAGACAGTTTAACCGATGACACGAAAATGATGGGGTATATTTATGGTGGGATAAGTAGTACACAAGCCAATATTTTCTTCATAAACAATGGAACGCAAAGCAGCGCTGGCCGTCAGATATTCAAGGTGCTTCTTATCAAATCAAAATCAACATCTATTGATAAATTGAATAAGACTGCAGCTAGCCATCTTAACCTTTCTATTTACCCGAATCCAAATGAAGGCCTTATGAACATTAGCTTTTATCTAAAGAAGAAAGAAAACGTAACTCTATCCATTTATGATAGCAAAGGGGCATTAATAGAGCAAAGCATTCTAACCGAAGTAAGAGCTGGGCATAATAATCTGTTAAAAGAGCTAAAACGTATCCATGTGGTAGGTGAATGCATCGTTGAAATAGAGACTAGCAGTGGACGCATGTCTAGAAAAGTAATGGTTAAATAAGTATCAAAGTTTTCTTTTAAGATTGTCTCCGGACTTGGGAAAAGTTGCATTAAAGGTTTTATAGGATTAGGTTTTGCTTGATAAAATTAATCGAACTAGGATATTCATGAAAAGAATTTATCCTATATTTGAGTATGGCAGTAATTCAAAATGCAATTAGCAAATATGTTGTTAAACTAGGGGTTTTGGACGGAGGAGTCCAAAAAACTGAAATAGACTTATATCAAAGCTCTAAGAAAGGTTCAAATCATATTGCTCGATTAAAATTCACAGAAGATTCAATTATACCTGCTCCATCATGGGCTGCGCCAGGTTCTATGGGACCTATAACTATTACCTACCCCTTGAGTAGGTATGAAACAATAATAGATTTATTGAGAAATGAAACACCATTAAAGTTAGTATCCGTGCAATCATGGAAATCAGCAACTATACAAAGTGGGCATGAGCCTGTGGGCGAAGAGGAGAGTTAGTCTCAATCCGCAAATCTAAATTGCCTAAAAATCCTTATGATTCACAGCGAAGGGGATGTCGCCTGAGTAATACTCAAATAGCTTAGATATCTCTTCTGATGGACCAGCTACAGCTAAAACATCTCCTAGAGCAAGTTTAGTATAGCCATGAGGCACCAAAGAGTCGCCACGGCGCTTTATGGATAAAATTACAACGGATTGTGGCAATTGCATTTCACGTATGCTTAGGCCAATGATGGCTTTGTTATTAATTGGAATATCCAGTGTATCACTTTCGCTGTCAATACCCAACAAGAATGAAGTAGTATTTGGTGAACGAAGCATATGATCCATTAAACTAATAATGGCCAAGCTGGGTTGAATAACTAGAGCTCCCAATTCCTTAAACTCATCGGCGCGATTATCATCCTCCAAACGAACAATGACCATATCCGTACCTACTTGTTCATATAACAATTCGGTGAGGCTGTAATTGCTGTCATCATTAAGTAAACAAAGCACACGGTCTGCTTTCTCAATCTCAATAGACTTTAATGTTTCTATACTGATATTTGGAATTTGGGTTATTGAGATGTCGCTTTTAATATTGGCATCAAGCTCTTTTTTAAGTGTGAATATCTTTGGTTCCCAGTTTTTCTTTGCTAATTCAGAGGCCAGAATTAAGGACTGGTTCTCCAATCCAAAAATGTAAATATCCTTAATGCCATCAAATCCAGGGGAATCATGTTTGGTATTGGTTTCTTTTACAAACCCTAAAGCCCACTTAAAAAGGGGAGGCCCCACTATTTGATTTATGACAACTATGGCAATAATAATGGATTCAAAGGCTGCACCCCATTCAGGAAATGTTTTAGAAACTAATGCGGTTAAACCTAAGGCAACACCAGCTTGTGTTACATATGGCATCCAAGATACCAAGGCAAAGCGAGGATTATCTTTAGCCAAGAAAACACTCGCAACACCACCCAAGAATAAGGTAACAATTCGAAGCCCAAAGAATAGCATGGCTACTCCAAAAACAGTACCTACTACTTCTAAGGAAAGAGAGGCTCCTGTGTAGGTAAAGAAAACTACATACACAATTGGACTGATAAATTCTAAAATATGGGCAAACTCTTCTCTGTTCTTACTGTAATTGGTTAAAACATAGGCACCTGTAATGCACATAAGTAGGGGTTCTAGCCGTATCTCAAAGGGGAAGTGAAGTTCTGAAAATTCAGTGGCAAAGCCAGTTAAGGCGTAAGCTCCATAGCCCAAGGCAAGTATCAAAGCACCTTTTATTATGCTATGCGCATTAAAAGTAAATGGAATTATGAGTAACCATCCCAAAACAATTCCCAAACCAATAGATAAGGCTATTTCGAGAAGTAATGTGCCAAGGAAAATAATATTAATGGCCTCACCATTTATCATGGTTTTAGCAAACGAAAAGCAAATGGCAAAGAGAATAATAACCAACACATCTATAATAACAGTAACACCAATGGCAGTCTTTGTGAAAGGTCCACTTGCCCTTTGCTCTTTTACAATAGCAATGGCAGAACTGGGAGATCGAGCCACAAATATGCTTGCAAATAGAATGGCGATTCCCCATTTATGGAGGCCTTCTAAATCTTTCATAAAAGGTACGCGGTCTGCTACAAAATAGATAAATACGGTGCTGAGTACGAAAGTGATGAGTAACTGACCACCAGTCATCCATTTAATGCTTTTTTTACGGCTAACTAAGTCTTTTAAGAACAACTCAGAACCAGCTGTAAAAGCGATCATTGCCAAAGCAATGTCACTTAAGTAATGAAGTTCTGTAATAGATGTGGTTGGAATGAAATTTAGGATGGAACCTCCTAATATCATTCCTGTTAGAATAAGTCCTGTAATTAATGGGAACTTTAGTTTCTTTAGATACAGCGCCAAATGATAAGCAGCTAGTGAGCTGATAGCAAATGCGAGTATAATTAAAGCCCAATGAGGTAACATAAATTTTTCTTGTTATAAATCTTCGTAGCCTTGTAAATGTTCACCACCAGTTAGTTCTTGGTATATTTCATCTCGCGCATAAACATCTTTAATTGCATTTTGGTATCGCTGAGCTTCGGCTTGTTTGCCAGCTGCATTCATTACTTGGGCTGCGAAGGTGTAAAAGTCATTATTGAATGGTTGTAATTCTATGGCTTTTTTAATGTCAGCTACCGATCCTGCCATATCCTTTTTACTGGCTTTGCAATACGACAACATATAAAATGCCTGTGCCTCTTTTGGGCGGGTAACTAAAACATTATTGAGTTTCTCAATGGCCTTGTCAAATTGCTTTGCATTTTGATAACCTTGTGCCATTAGATACATGCATACATGCATTTCTGGATAGATTCTCAAAGCGGCATTTCCATGTTTTTCCATGTTCGGAATATCTCCTAGCATAGCATAACACTGAGCCATTTTATAATGGATTTCATTGCTATTCGTATCAGACTTTAAAGCCTCCTTAAAGTAAATTAAAGCACTATCTGGTCTGTTTGAAGTAGGCTGCAAGTATCTATTCGCAGGAATCCCGTTTTTATCTGTTTGCTCAATCACAACGCCTACTGGCTTTCCATCAACCATGGGCGAGTAAATCGTATTCTTAGGAGGGTATTGTCCATTTAACAATCGACTAGCATCCATATAGGCATTGTAAAAAATGGCATATTTCCAGTCGGCACCAGTTCTGTCATCAAACCTAGCAAATCCTACGTGTACATTAGGGTAATCGCGCAAATAGTACTTTACAATATTTGGGTCATAGGAAACTACAGTTATCTTCTCATCAGGGTTTTGTTTGATTTTATTTTCAACCAACCAGTCTGTACTTGAACGCAAGCCAGCCAAGTAATAGTCCATTTCATATTGGCCATATGCCCCGGCAGTTCCACCAACGGTTTCATTAAAGTAAATGTATTCAAGCGGATGATTGGCAGCTATGAACGATGCCGGTAATACGGTTAATGCAGCAGGAAGAGCAAATGCATATTTTCCTATTTTAGGCATTTTAGATTTAAGGAAATTCTGCATCATAAACCAACCCATTAGCGCAATGGCTATAATCTGTGGAAGCACAAAAAGAACATGCCTTAAGCCTCCATAAACATTGGATTTTTGAATGTATATATATACAATAGGAAAAACTGCAGCAAATAATACTAAGAAAACAGGCAAGCTCATTTTGCGCTTAACAATGGTCATCACGATAAACACCAAGAACCCAATCAAGCTCACAAGCGGTAAGGTTATTAAAATGTATTTTATCAAATAATACCTAGGCAAAAGGTCAGAATCCCATAATTGCCCTTCGAACAACTGTCGGATACTACCTGCGTAACTGCTAAAAGCAGTTAAGGCTTTAATCGGATTTGTCATGGGCTTATCCCAACCCCAAGGCCAAAGCAAAATACCAATAAAATAGGAGAGTGCAACCACTATAGCAACAGTTCCCACAGGTTTCATAAGTTTGGTCCATTTCAATTTTAAAAACTGAGACCAACCAATATCTTCAATATACTTAAGTGCAGCATAAAACACCGCCACAGCTACCACCAAAACCCCACCAATACGAATGCTAATAGCCAATGCACAGCCTACAATCAAACCAACTAAATGACTGGTTCTAATGTTTCTAATATTTGAGAAAGCCAATAAAGTATAATAAATAGCAATGGTATAACCTGCTGCAAATGGAATGTCTTTTGGGTTGTTATACGATTCACCAAGGATTCTAGGTGTAAAGAAGAGGATGATTAAACCTAAGCAAGCATACAAATAACTACCTGTGATTCGTTTAATAATTAAAGCACCAAATAGCATAATCAAAAACCCGAATAAGGAATTTACCTTATGTCGGAATCCGTAAATGTCCTCTACTCCAAAAGTATTTATCAAAGCAGAACAAAACGTATCAAAAGAAGATCCATATAAATGCATGGCTCTTCCATCATCTTCTATGGTTGCAAGCTTTGAACCTAAGGTTTTTGCTTTAGCGATATAAGCATCTGAAAACCGATTGCTCTTTAAGGCAACCGTATCCACATTGTCATTTCCTGTGTAATAATTTAGAATAACCTGACTGTATTCATGCTGAAGAATTTCATCTCCTGTAATTCCAGCTTTATTACTCATTGCGGGCATTACAAAAACAAGAAGTAAGGCCAAAGCATAAAAGGCCATTATCATGGGGTTGGTCTTCAAGCTCGCTTTTGCATAGTTCATCCATGTGCTAACATTGTCTTTTAAACCTGTAATAGGGCTCAGTTTTGCCTTTGCTAGTTTACCATGATTTTGAATATGAATTTTAGTGGTATTTCGTCTTAAGAAACAATTGTAGTCTGCAGCAGTCTTTAAAGAGTCTTGTCGTGCTTCTAAGTGCTTCAATAAAGCAGGAGAACAAACTATTCCAATGAGTTGCTCTTCATTTGCACTTACGCCTGAAAAGAACTCATATAAACGGTTTCTTTTACCCTCGGGGTAAATGTAAAGGCATTCTGAATCCGATAAATCTACTTTGGAATATTTTAACCCTTTAGAAGTACCTAATTGAATGAATACCTGATCGCCTTCCGTGAGTTCAGTTTCCTTAGTCCAATTGCTTATAGAAATTGCATTTTCTTTAAAAGGGGAGTACGTATGTAAAGCCATTAATCTTTAATTGAGAATTAAGAGCAATAATACTCATTATAATTCTAAAACCTTTGGTTAACGGGGATAATTTGTCCCATTCATTTACCCCATAAATTATTATTTATACTCGAATTGAATTTGAATATGTGACATAAAAAAATGGAGCCCAAAAGGCTCCATTTTTACTATCTATCTTATTCTAATTTAGTCTCTTAAAATATCTCTACTAATTACAACACGCTGAACTTCACTTGTTCCTTCGTAAATCTGTGTGATTTTTGCGTCACGCATTAAACGTTCCACATGGTATTCTTTAACAAAACCGTATCCACCATGGATTTGAACAGCCTCTATTGTTGTTTTCATAGCTGTTTCACTTGAAAATAATTTAGCCATGCTACTTGCACGTCCATAATCTCCACCAGTATCTTTTAACCAGGCTGCTTTAAAACATAATAGGCGAGAAGCTTCAATTTCTGTAGCCATATCCGCCAATTTAAAAGCAATGGCTTGGTGATTCATAATCTCCGTTCCAAATGCTTTTCGTTCTTTTGAATATTGTTTAGCTAACTCATATGCACCACTAGCAATTCCTAAGGCTTGCGAGGCAATACCAATTCTTCCTCCGGTTAAAGTTTTCATTGCGAATTTAAAACCGAATCCATCTTCTCCAATCCTATTTTCTTTCGGAACTTTAACATCAGTAAACATAATGCTATGGGTATCACTTCCTCTAATTCCTAGTTTCTCTTCTTTTTTACCAACGGTAAACCCTTCCCAACTTTTCTCTACGATAAAGGCATTAATTCCTTTATGTCCTTTTTCTACATCGGTTTGAGCCATTACAATAAAATAATCTGCACTATTTCCATTGGTAATCCAGTTTTTAGTGCCGTTCATTAAGTAATAGTCTCCCTTATCTTCAGCTGTAGTTCTTTGACTGGTTGCATCAGATCCAGCTTCTGGCTCACTCAAGCAAAATGCTCCAATGTTTTTTCCGCTAGCTAATGGAATTAAGTATTTTTCTTTTTGCGCTTCATTTGCAAAAGTTTCAAGACCCCAACAAACCAAACTATTATTTACACTCATAACTACTGAAGCACTAGCATCTATCTTGCTAATTTCTTCCATAGCCAGTACGTAACTAATAGAATCCATACCGCTACCGCCGTATTTAGGATCTACCATCATTCCCATAAACCCTAATTCGCCTAGCTTTTTAATCTGCTCTGCTGGAAATCTTTCTTCCCTATCACGGTCTATAACGCCAGGCAATAATTCTGTTTGTGCAAAATCACGTGCAGCTTGTTGCACAGCCAAATGTTCTTCGCTTAATTCAAAATTCATGAGGGGCAAAAGTAGGAAAACTAAGTCTAAATATTGCATGCTCTGTATTCACCTTTTGTAAAAATAATTATACATTTTAGATTGTAGGATTATATTGATTCCACGTGTAAGTAATTGTTAAATTTGCCGACCAAGAAAATAGAAAAAATGAGAATTTTAATAGTACTTAGTTCATTATGCATTGCATCCTGCAATAGCACCGAAAACAATACCGTAAAGATGACAGAATCCAACCCTACATTAGCTGAACAACTCAATGAAAAGAAAGCAAATTTTGAGCAAAAAGCAGATGATTCAAAAAAGATGGATTATGCTGAAGGAATAGCTGCTGTGGCTGAAAGTGGAATCTTGGAAATGGCCTTTAAAATTGGAGATAAAGCACCAGATTTTATGCTTTTAAATGCAAATGCCGTAAAAGTGAGTCTCTATTCAGAACTTGAAAAAGGTCCTGTAGTACTAACATGGTACAGAGGGGGTTGGTGTCCGTATTGCAATATCACGCTAAATCAATTGCAGAAAGATTTACCTAAATTTAAAAGTTTAGGGACCACTATCTTAGCGCTTACTCCAGAACTTCCAGATTCATCGTTAAGTACCAAAGAAAAAAATAGTTTGGAGTTTGAAGTGCTTACGGATTTAGAAAATAAGGTGGGTAAAACCTTTGGAGTTGTTTACGAATTAACAGCTGCAGTTGCTAAGCGATATCAGGAAGGCTTTGGTCTTCATCAATACAATGCTGATAGTAGCAATGAGCTTCCTTTAGCCGCGACTTATGTAATTGCTCAAGATGGTACCATTAAATATGCCTTTTTAGATGCTGATTATAGAAATAGAGCAGAGCCTAGTGAAATACTGGATGCTTTAAAAGCGTTATAATATTAAATGCCATTGCATTTAAGAAACCTGAACCATAGATTGCGATAGAAAATGATTGAATCCAAGAGATTAAAATACCTATCCTTGATTGCTGCATTCATTTCCAGTTGCCTTTTCAATACGATAAAATCACAAACCATTGGTTTAAAAACCGCTGAAGAATTCTATGCCCTTTTTGAAGAAGAGTTAAAGCAACCAGACCCTATACTGGTTAATGCTTATAAATACATCTCTTCAGCCTATGTTTTGGACAGCACAAACCTGAAGTATATCAATACTATGGGAGAGTTTTTAGGAATTGTTAATGAATTTGATGAGGCTATTGCTGTTATGGATAGATCTATAGAAGTTGACCCAAATCAGTGGATTCCTTATAACGCTAAAGGCACTATTTATAAAAATAAAAGGCAATACTCCTCAGCCATTGTTCAATATACCTATGCGCTTAAATGGGCTAAAGAAGACTCCATAAAGGTTGCGGTGCTAGTAAATAGAAGTTCATCTAAAGTAAGAATACAGGATTTTCAATCTGCCTTCTTAGATTTGAAACAAGCCTATACTTTGGATACCATGAATAAAGACTTGTTTCTTGGTCTTGGCAATATCTATGGACATCTAGGTAAAATGGATTCAGCCATGATCTTTTATAATAAGAGCCTGAGCTTAGATTCAACTTTTGGTTTGGCTTGGTTAAATGTAGGGTTTCAACTACAAAGCAAAGGCCTGTACAAAGAATCGTTAACTTATTTTAATAGAGCTTTAGTGCTAGACCCAACCAACGGTTTATCCTATAGCAACCGATCATTTTCACTGTTCAAGGTTGGTGATTATACAGGTGCAATGAAAGACATCAATAAATCCATTCAATTGTTGCCCACCAATTCCTGGGCTTATAAGAACAGAGCAATCTATTTACTATCAAAGGGAGAAAAGAATAAAGCCTGTATAGACTTGAATAAAGCTATTTTAGAAGGGTATACGCGTTCTTATGGAGATGAGGTGAATAATCTTCTAGATAAACACTGCAAATAACTCTTGAACCTTGATTGCCGCATTAAAACATCAATAGAATTGCAAAGGCAACTAAAATACCTAGCATTCGTATAGCGGATGAGATTAATATCTCTTTTCTGAACCCTTTTTCAAAATCATTGTCTTTCAGTTTCTTATGCATTTCATAATTGCGGACTCCTGCGTAAATAACAATTAACCCAAAATAGATATACAAATTATAAGGCTCAGGAATCACATTAAACTTCATTGATCCATACAATAGTACCATCAATGCCAATGGAAAAAACAAAGCAAGCATTCTTCCCGATGAAAACAAATCAATGAGTTCTACTTTCTTTTCAGCAGAAAGCTTTTTAACTGCCTTATTGTTTAAATACCGAGCAAATAGTATGCAAGCCATCAAAACTATAAACGATAATAATACCTTATCTAAATCCATTGATTTCAACTTATTTTGTCTGACGGAATTACATCCTTTCCAACCAACTTTAAATACACATTAATCAAGGTAGCCACATCCTTCTTACAATAGGTTGCTATCTTTTCAATATCATCCTCTTCCCAATACACATCACCAACCATGCTGCCATCAATCACATCTTTTGGAGTTGGAATTTCAAATATTGCTGCTAGTAAGTCCAAAGAAGTGAAATTCTTATAATCCCCAAATTTCCAAAGTTCCATAGTATCTAAATGCTTTATTTCCCAAGGCTTCTTCCCTGCCATTTGCAAAGGAACAGGTAATGGGATGCCATGCACTAACATGCGCCTGGCTATGTATGGGAAATCAAATTCTTTTCCATTATGTCCGCAAAGAAAGTGCTGAGTTCCGCTAAAACTTTTATTTACCAAATCAGAAAATTCTGAGAGTATGGCTTTCTCATCATGTCCATGTAGGGATTTTAACTTAATGGCATCGGCGCCGTCTTTGTCTTTAAAAACAATTCCAACACAAATGGCCACAATCTTACCAAACTCGGCATAGATAGATGCACGTTCGTAAACATCAGATGGTGTTTGTTCTTCTTTTACAATAAACTTGGCTTTCTTTTCCCATAGGGCTTGCCAGCGTTCATCAAGTTCCTCGAAACCCCTGCTTTGACGCACGGTTTCGATGTCTAAAAATAGTATGTTACTTAGATCTGTCATAGCTCAAAGGTATATTTCCTTAAAATATTTTCCAAAGTTCAACCTAAAATATATAATTTAGCCGAATGCAAGCAGCTAATACCGCTTATCCTCATAAAATCCGATCCGAAGAAGAATACAATCTAAAATATAAAAAAAGCATTCAAGATCCTGAAGGTTTTTGGGCTGATATAGCAGATTCATTTCATTGGAAAAGGAAGTGGGACAGCATTTTAGAATACAATTTTGATGAGCCAAAGATTCAATGGTTTAAAGGTGCAAAGCTAAATATTACAGAAAATTGCATAGACCGCTGGGCAACTTCTCATCCAAATAAAACAGCTATACTTTGGGAACCTAACGATCCTTCGGAAGAACAAAGAAGCTTTTCCTATGCTCAATTGCTCCAAGAAGTAAGTAATTGGTCTAAAGTACTTAAATCCAAAGGAGTAGGTAAAGGCGATCGGGTTTGTTTGTATATGCCAATGATTCCTGAATTGGCTTTTGCTGTATTGGCTTGTGCCAGAATTGGAGCTATTCATTCTGTGATTTTTGGAGGCTTTTCTGCAGCAAGTATTGCCGATAGAGTAAAAGATGCCTCAGCTAAGGCAATCATAACAGCAGATTCAGTAATGCGAGGTACTAAGAAAATAGAACTTAAGAGCATTATAGACGAGTCTCTAAAATCCTGTTCGGTAGAAACAGTAATTGTTTACAACCGCAATAATGATCCATTGAATATGAAGGAAGGAAGAGATTTTTGGTATTCAGAATTATCAGGTAGTTTAGATTTATCGGGTATTGAGCCAGCCGAAGAGATGGATGCAGAAGATCCATTGTTTATTCTATACACCAGTGGAAGTACAGGAAAACCGAAAGGGGTAGTGCATACTTGTGGCGGGTATATGGTTTATACCAACTATTCATTCCTAAACGTTTTTCAGTATGAGTTTGATGATGTGTACTTCTGTACAGCAGATATCGGCTGGATTACAGGTCATTCATACATTCTCTATGGACCATTATCTGCAGGAGCTACTAGCCTTATGTTTGAAGGAATTCCTTCATACCCAGCGCCTAATCGATTTTGGCAAATTTGTGATAAGTATCAAGTGAATCAACTTTATGCAGCACCTACAGCCATTAGAAGCTTAATGTCGTGTGGTTTAGATCAATTTGAAGGAACAGACTTAAGTTCACTTAAAACCTTAGGGACAGTAGGAGAACCCATAAATAAAGAAGCTTGGGATTGGTATTACACGCATGTAGGTAAAGAAAGCTGCCCAATTGTAGATACCTGGTGGCAAACGGAAACAGGAGGTATCCTAATTTCTAACCTTGCTGGAGTCACAAAACACAAAGCTACTTGCGCAACTAAACCATTGCCGGGAATACGTCCAGCGTTAATGGACGATAAAGGAAACAAGTTGGCACTGTCTCAAGCTAATTTGGAAATAGTGAATAGAGAAAAACTAAGTGGAAATTTGGTGATTGAATTTCCATGGCCAGGTATGATACGCACTGTTTGGGGTGATCATGAACGTTGCAAACAGACGTACTTTAGTCCATATCCAGGGAATTACTTTACAGGAGACGGTTGCTTTAAAGATACCGACCAAGATTATCGAATTACTGGAAGGGTAGATGATGTATTAAACGTAAGCGGACATCGAATAGGAACCGCTGAAGTTGAGAATGCCATTAATGCCTGTGAAAATGTAGTTGAATCTGCTGTTGTTGGATACCCACATGATATAAAAGGCGAAGGAATATTCGCTTATATTATTACACAAGGTGGCGTAGGTAAAGATGTTGTTAATCAAAAGATTAAAGAAATTATTGGACCAATTGCCAAGTGCGATAAAATTCAATTCGTTTCTGGACTTCCTAAAACCAGAAGCGGTAAGATCATGCGCCGAATTTTACGGAAGATTGCATCAGGAGAACAAAGCTGGGGTGATACAAGTACTTTGCTGAACCCAGAGGTTGTTGATGCTATTTGGGAGAATAGGGAAGTATAGTTTTGCCCGCAGATTACGCTGATTAGCGCAGATTTAAAATTGCCATAAGCTAACTATATCTTAAAAAACTAGCTGCTCTTGTTGCATCCATGTTTTTATCTTAAAGAAGGGAATATAAAAGTCGGGTTATCTAATCTGCGAAATCCCCGAAATCAGCGGGAGGTATCTTTTATTCTTTTACTCTCTGATTATCATAATGTTATAATCAAGCAAAAACCTCTTCTGCAATCCCTAAATCAAGCCCAAACTGCTCGAAATGATGCACAAAATGCTTACGATGCAAGATATTCCATTCATTCATCGTTAACAAGCCCATGGTAGGATGTAAATGGCTTTCTTCAGGTTGAGTCTGAAGTTTCGTCTTAAACCTATTCAAATTGTCTTCCACAAAATCTATGGCTTCAGTAAAACTTGGATTGATATAAGGAAGTGTTTTGTCATTAGGTAACATAACAGTCTTAACACCTTTGGGCATTGGCCGTTGACTATCAATCATGATGCGTTTGAGTTTAATGGCCTTTTCTTCCAATACTTGTAATTCCACGGGGCGTTCACCCATCGACATTTGTAGGGTTAAACCAATATGTTCAACCATATTGTGAATATCCATCATTCCCCATTGAGCCTTGGTATCAGACTGTTTGAGTAGATAAGCGGAAAAAGGGTTCATTACTTTATCAGACCAATCTCTGTTAAACGCTGAATTAAAAATTCATTTGCGGTAGAGTCATCGTATTTCTTAGGGTTATCTGCAGTACAGCAGTCTTCTAAGCAATTCAAAGGAACTTCTGGTCGTGGATGCAAAAAGAATGGAATACTGTAACGAGGCGAGCTCCATTTCTCTTTGGGTGGGTTTATTACCCTATGTGTAGTGCTTTTAAGCCTATCATTGGTTAATCGCTGCAGCATATCTCCAACATTCACAATAATATGATCCTCAACCTCTGTAACGCCAATCCATTGATTGTCGCGGTTAAGGACTTCTAATCCATCGGCACTGGCACCAACCAATAAGGTGATTAAATTAATATCTTCATGTTCTCCAGCTCTTATCGCATCTTTTGGTTCTGAAGTAATAGGAGGGTAATGAATTGGACGAAGAATGCTATTCCCATTGTGAATTTTAGCATCAAAGTAATACTCATCTAAATCTAAAAATAGTGCAATGGCTTGCAACATCTCGGCGCCTGTCTTTTCAAGTGCAGCATAGATATCCTTACCAACTTTATTAAATCTAGGCAATTCATCAACAATCTTGTTTGGTGGATAGAAATCTGCAATAGCATCGCCATCATCTACATATTGACCAAAGTGCCAAAATTCTTTCAAATCACCCGCATTCCGGTTCTTTGCATGTTCTTTTCCAAAACCAGTATAGCCACGTTGACCACCGCCTGCACTATCATCGTACTTCAGTTTAGTTTCTAAAGGCAAAGAATAGAAAGCCGCAACTTCTGCATACAACTCTTCCAATAAGTTCTTGTCAATTCCATGGTTTCGAATAGCAACAAAACCTATGTTCTCATAAGCTGCTCCTAAGGCTTCTACAAAAACTTTCTTTTGCTCAGCATTTCCTGAAGTAAAATCAGATAAATCTAATTTTGGTATTTCTTGCATCGCTTGTGCCACCATTACTGCAAGTTTACAGATTAATCTTGGAAACTTTTACTTAGAATTAAGTTCATTCAAAGATTTTACCATCTTGTTGAACTGCTTTCTACTTGGCGTTGTATAATGATTCCCTTTTTCTTGAATAGTGGCCTTACTAAGAAAATCTTGAAAACCGTTAAGAACCCTTTCTAAACCCTCGGCTGATGCTAAATACACGGCTGGAAGGGAAGCTCTCACTGTATCCTCCATGTTGTCTTTCAAATGCATTGGGATTTCTGAATCCACCAATAGCAACTTTCCTTGATCAATTTTGCTGTTGATTTGATGAATAGAATATCCAGTTTTGTTGCTGCCGTTGTACAATTGCCAAATAATGGGTTGTGCATTCTGATATTCAGGAAGAACTTCATGATGGATATTTATACTCCCGTACTTTGGTAAGCTAAAAACCGATTTAGGGATATATCCATTTCCTAGACTCACTAATACATCCAGGTTTTGCTCTTTTAAGTAAATCCTCAAATCTAAATTGCCTAATGATTCAAACTCCTTATAAATCAGTCCTTTAGTTTCGCAAATCGTTTCAATGGACTTCGCCTTTTCCAAAGTATACCAGGATCGCATTTTAACTCCTAATATTGCTCCGCCAATTCCTATGCTGATGACTTTATTTAACTTTCGTTTTACCTTTTTAAAGAAACTTGAACTTAAAGGACCAGCTTTTACTAAGGATATAATCTCAAAATTATCAGTTTTAATAGGTAACTGATTAAGAATAAAGGATGCACTTCCATTATCTAAACTGGTCAATATACCAACCCTAAGCGTCATACCAATCGCCACTAACAGGCTTCGCTGATTTTATGAAATATTTAATATGAGCCATTGGCCAAGATAGAACGAGATGATCCCTATGGATTACACCATTGGATGGCAAAGCTTGCGAATGGTATCCCCTCACTGCAGAAGAGACACTTTCAAAGGCATCAATATAATCTTGATGGAACTCTTCGCTATAATCAGATTCTCTTCCATAAGGAAAAGCAAAATGCACTTTTTCAACCCCAAGTTTCTTAATGAATGAGAAGCCTTCAGAAGTATCTTTTTGTATTTTAGATTTATCTAGATCGCTTACTCTTTCATGGTTCATGGTATGGTGACCAATTTCTTGATTCAACTCAATTATTTGTTTTAAATCTTTACTCGTCAACATTTCAATTGCAGGTAAATGAAGCCTATAAGCACAATGCTTTTTTATTATGGCATGATTTTGTTCATCAATTAATGCTGGATTAATAAAGAAACACATGCTAATTCCATGTTTGGAGCAAAGTTCGGCTGCTTTTAGATTGTTCTTAAACCCATCATCACTGCTTAAAGTAATGTAGGCTTTTTCTGGGCCTCCTTGTTTGGCAAGTTCAACCGCTTTGCTGTATGAAACCACTTCATAGTTTCTTTTGAGCCATAATAGTAAGATCCCAAAAGCTTCCAATTCATCATCAAACACATGGTGAATGTATAGAAAATGGACTCTAGGAGTTATTGTAGATTTTTTTAGATTTTGTTTTAGACTCAGCAAACTAAGTACTTGATTTCGGATAATACCCTTGAGTGATTTTTTATGCGGTATTTGGCTGTATTTGCTTATGAAACTCATCTAAAATATCCGTTGATGATGTCTTTAGCTATTTGCTTTTGTTTACCAGGTATCTTAAGTGATACCAATTCTAATGCTCCGTCGCTACATGGCCAAAAGAGTGTTCCTTCTGCTTCAAAAATATCCTTCTCATCCTTCGATAAAGCCCTGCTTTTCAATGTTTCTGTTAATTTAACCTGACCAAAACGTTCCGAATTGCACCAGGCGCCCGGGAAAGGGTTTAAGCCACGGACTTTATTGTGTGCATCGGCAACCGTAAGAGTTTGACTGATCTCACAAAAGTCTTTGAATATCTTTGGGGCGTGTTTTTCATGACCTGTTAAAGTTTGTTTTTTCAAGCTGTATTCACCGGTACTGATTAATTGAAGACTGTCTTCCACTAATTCTGCACCTTCGATCATAAGTCTTTCGTATAGCTCGCCCACATTTTCATTCTCACCTATGGCTACTTCTTTTTGCAATAGAAGATCTCCAGTATCAATTTCATGCTTTAGAAAAAAGGTAGTAACACCCGTTTTATCTTCTCCATTAATAATGGCATGGTTAATTGGAGCTGCTCCACGGTAGTTTGGTAATAAGGAAGCATGAAGATTAAAAGTACCCAGTTTTGGATGATTCCAAACTTTTTCTGGTAACATTCTAAATGCAATGATTACACCTAAGTCAATGCTATATGAGCTTAATTCTTCAAAAAAATCATCTGCTTTAAGGTTCTTAGGTTGCAGAACTGGGATGTTAAATTCATTGGCAACTTGCTTCACTGCAGACTCTTGAAGCTTAAGCCCTCGGCCCTTAGGTTTGTCCACAGCAGTAACCACACAGACTACATTATGTCCGTTTTCAAGCATCGATTTTAACGAAAAACTTGCAAATTCTGGTGTGCCGAAGAAACATATTCGCATTATATTGCGTCTAAGTAGATATGTGCAGTGCAAAAATGCACATAATAAAGTAATTTGAAGCAACTAAAACTCATAAAAACCCTAATCCTTTTACTTTTAGTAAAGGCAGGTTTTGCTTCTGAAAGTAGATGCTTTATTCCAAATCAAGGGCAATGGAACAATCCTGCTCATTTTAGAGCCTATATCGATCATGGCCATGTTTGGGTAGTTGATGATGGATTGGTTTTTAACCGTTGGACTGAAGAATTGGCAGAACACATGCATTCCCGTTCTACCATGCCATATAAAGGACAAGCTCATGCATTAAAGCTAGAATTTAAAGGGGCTACACTAAAGAATCCTAAGCTCTTAGATAAAACTGATTTCTATATCAACTTCTTTTTAGGTAAGGACAAGAGCAAGTGGAAGTCTAGGGTTCATGGATATCAAGTGATTCTATACGAGGATATTTACCCCAATGTAGATTTGCGTTTGATTGCTACTGATGAAGGATTTAAGTATGATGTAATTGCTGAAGATATTGCAGACCTGGACCAAGTGGAAATGGTTTACCATGGCGCAAATGGATTAACCTTAGAAAAGAATCAACTAAAAATTGAAACTATTTTGGGCACTTTGCAAGAAAAAATTCCAGCGGCTTGGTTGGAAGGACGCAATCAAACTAAAGAATCGATAAGAGTTAACTATGTTTTAAATGATTCTACCGTTCGTTTTAAACTTCCTTTCGGAATAAAGAGGAATTATAAAGTTGTTGTAGATCCAGTATTGGTGTTTTCCACTTTCAGTGGATCCACTGCAGATAATTTTGGATGCACAGCCACTTACGATGAAGATGGAAATGCATACAGTGGAGGAACAGTTTTTGGAATTGGTTTCCCTGTAACAATTGGAGCTTATGATGTTACCTTTAATTTTGGAGTAACAGAACCTGTGCAAAGCTATGGAGGTGGAAGAGATGTTGGATTACTTAAATTCTCACCAGATGGCTCCAGATTACTTTTTGCGACTTATTTAGGAGGTGAAAATAATGAACAACCGCATTCCATGGTAGCTGATGCAGACGGTAGTCTTTACATTATGGGAAGTACAGCAAGTTTTACCTTCCCTATGGAAAACTCATACGATGCCACCCATAATGGAAATTATGATTTTTTTATAGCTCATTTATCTGCGGATGGAGCTACTTTATTAGGAAGCACCTACGTTGGAGGTAGCCATATTGATGGTTTATTAGCATTTAGAGATGGATCGGCACATGCTGATAGCTACCATTTACTATATAACTATGCCGATGAGTTTAGAGGAGAAATAATATTACATGGAGATCAAGTTTTAGTTTGTGGAACAACCTATAGCATTGATTTTCCTAGAGTAGGAGGGCCTTCGAATTTTAATGGCCTTCAAGATGCCACCGTGATGTCTTTAAGTAAAGGCTTGGATAATTTAGATTGGACCAGAGTTCTAGGTGGCTTAGGCGCAGATGCTTTTTATGGATTAGCAATGGGGCAGAACAATGACCTTTTCTTATCTGGTGGCACTAGTTCTAATGACCTAGATTCTAGGTATCCTATTTTTCAAAATTCATACAAAGGAGGAATAACAGATGGAATCCTTTTTAAATTGGATGTGAGGAATGGCAATTTGGTAAAGGCAATTCATCTTGGAACTCTGGGATATGATCAGGCTTATTTTGTGCAAACGGATAATAACGGAAGACCTTGGATTTACGGTCAAACCGATGGCAATATGCCTGTTGTTAACCCAAGTTTAAACTATGGCCAAAAAGGACAATTCATTAGCCGTTTCGATAAAGACTTAACCACTATTGAAATTAACACCAATGTGGGCGGACAAACAACCATACCTAATTTAAGTCCTTCTGCTTTTTTAGTAGATGAATGCGAACGGATATTTATAAGTGGTTGGGGAGGAAGCACCAATAGCGCCTTGGACTTTCCAACAACAAAAACCAATAGAAACAGAGGAAATACGGTTGGCTTGCCCGTTAGTATAGATGCTGTGCAACCCACAACCGATGGCAGTGATTTTTATGTAGCTGTATTCTCACAAGAAATGAGTTCATTGCTTTATGGAACCTTCTTTGGTGGTAAGCCTCGGTTTACATCTGATGCAGATGAACATGTAGATGGAGGAACCAGTAGATTTGACAAAAGAGGAGTAATCTATCAAGCAGTTTGCGGAGGTTGCGGTAGAAATGGACAATTCCCAACAACGGCAAATGCATATAGCCGTACCATGAATAGCAATAACTGCAACAATGCAGTATTTAAGATTGACTTTGAGAACCTGAATCGCAAACCATTTATGAATGATACATTCATAAAAGTAATTGCAACCAATAATATTTTGGCCGATTTGAAAATATCAGATCCTGATTATTTTGATAAACTTGATGTTAAATACAGGTATATACAAAGAGGAGGTGCAATAAATGCGGATACTCCTTTTATAAGGATCACTAATGAATTGTCATTTCCTCCTGGTGGAATTATGAGACCAAGTCGATTTAGATTGGACTGGAATACAACTTGTGCTAACATCTCCACAGATACAACCATAATTGAAGTAACTATAATCGATCTTGGTTGCCCTAGTCAGGATACACATACGGCCTATTTAAAGTTCTTAGTTGAACCGCCACCAATTGTAATACCTCCAGAATCAGTTTGTTTGAACTTTGATAGAGCTACCAATCGTTTGGTAATTACCTGGGATCCAACGAATCCCAACATGCAATACTTTAAACAAATGGACTTGCGAATGGATTTGCCAAATGGAACCACTCAAACCCTTTTTTCAGCATTGGATGCAAATGGAGGTACGCACTCCTTGGTTATGCCAACGGATCCATTTACAGAAGATTATTGCTTTTATATGGTTGGTATTAATGTATGTGATGTAGAAACCTTTCCATCCGTTAAATTTTGTACCATAAGAGAGCTTAATAAGCCCATTGATGGAGTTTCAATGAAGTTTGTTACCGTTGAACGTGATCATCATGTTAGAATTGAATGGGCGGTATCTGATGAGCCTGATTTTAAAGAATATGAGATTTATAGAAGCAAAAGAGATTTACCAAAAGGATTCGAATTAATTGCTAGAACATCTGATACCTTTTTGATAGATTCATCATTTGATGTAGATGTAGCTTCCTATTGTTACGCCGTAGTTGTTACTGACGTTTGCGGACATGCATCCGAAAAGACGCCAGTTCAGTGTAATATCGTGCTAACTGGTAACGAAGAAGGAAATCCCAATTTCTTATTTAATCTAAACTGGCAGCGCTATATAAACTGGGATGATGAGGTTAGAGATTATCATTTAGAATACAGAAACGATATTGAAACCTGGAGACCAGGCAATACCACTACTGAATTGTTAACCCAGAACGTAACGGATAATTATGTTTGGGGAGGTTACTACTTTAGAGTCACAGCTACAGAGAATTCAAATGCGGTGGACCAATTCAAAAGTGAGAGCAATTGGATCTATATGATTCATCAACCTGAAATGTGGGTGCCAAGTGGTATGAGTCCAAATGGTGATGGAACAAATGATTTATGGGGAGTAACTCCAGTTTATGCTAAATCGTTCCATATGCGTGTCTTTAATCGCTGGGGCGAAAAGGTTTGGGAGACGACGGACAGAACCAATCAATGGAATGGTCAAACTGCGAAGGAAAAAGCAGAGGACAGAGTATATGCTTGGTATTTAACCTTCACCGGCTGGGATGATAAGGAGTATAAGATGACTGGGACTGTAACTTTGATTCACTAGAAGTTGATGTGTTGATTAGCAGATTTATTGATTGGTTAATTAATCCTCTATCTGTTTCATCTGCGAAATCCCCGACATCTGCGGGAGCTTTAAGAATAACAAAATTCCTAAAATCTAAATTGCATAAAAAAAGCGCCAATTTCTCAGCGCTTCATTCTTAAAATATTTTATTTGCCTTTAAGATTGACCTAACATCATTGGCATAATTAACATGGTGATATCTTCGTTCGTTTCGTTTTCGGAAGGAAGTATTAAACCAGCTCTATTTGGCTCACTTAGTTTAAGAATAACCTCATCGCTATCTACAGCGCTAATTATATCCTTTAAGAAACGCGCATTAAAACCAATTTCTAAATCCTCTCCATTGAAATTACAAGCTAAGGTTTCTTTACCCTCATTAGCCATTTCAAGGTCTTCAGCTCGCATGTCCAACTCGTTTCCTTTAATATTTAAACGAATTTGTTGGGTTGCTTTATTGGCAAATAAACTTACTCGGCTAATAGAATCATAGAAATTACCTCTATCAACACTAAGTTCTTTATTGTTTTCTGAAGGAATTACCTGCTCATATTGAGGGTAAGTAGCTGCAATCAATCTACAACTCAACTCCGTATCTCCATAAGAGAAGTAAATGGTATTCTTGTTAAATTCTACTGATACCTCTGAATCATCTTCTGGCAATGATTTAGATAATAAATTCATTGGTTTTTTAGGAATGATAATGCTAGCCTCAAAACCTGGCTTTATATCGGTTCGTGTAAACCTTACTAATCTGTTTGAATCCGTAGCAACAAAAATGAGTCTATCCTCTTTAAAATCTAAATTAATACCATTTAAGTTAACTCTTAGCTCATCAGAACTAGTAGCAAAAGCCGTTTTGGTAATAGCTCTACTAAGGATGTTCGCAGGAATCTTAATTCCATTATCTGCAACCTTATCCTGCATTTTTGGATAATCATCTGCACTTGTACCCGCAATTTTATAGTCGCTATTATCTCTAATAACTTCTACTCTAAACGTTTTTGGGTCTACTTTAAATGTTAATGGTTGATCGGGTAGGCTCCTTAAAACGTCTTGCAACATCTTACCAGGGATAGCAAATTTTATATCCTCAGATGCTTCTACAGGTAAGCTACTCACCATGCTGGTTTCCATATCCGTACTATAGATGGTCAGCTTCTTGTCTTTTATATCAAACAAGAAATTCTCTAACACAGGAAGCGCTGGCTTATTCGAGATAAGGCCACCCATTTCAATTAATCGGTTAAGTAGTTCTCTTGATGGTATTATAAAGTTCATATTTTACTTAATTATTGGGTCAAAGAAACAACAAATGCAATTGTTCCTAAAAATAACTAATTCACATATTGCTTAATTCTGTGAACAACATAGCTTAAGGTATGTCAAATAGCAAAAAATAGGTGCATAAAAGCTATTATTTTACTTCTTTTTCTTAGGGCTTGATTTAGTTACAATAACAAAAAGATCTTCATCATCTTTTTTCATAAAGTAATTCTCTCTAGCAAAGGTTTCTAGAGCTTCCATATTACCCAAAATAGATTTTTGTGTATGCTTCAAGTCTTTAATGCTCTGTTTGTGATTAACAATGCTCTTTTCAAGTTCAGTAACTTCTTTGCTTAATCGAACCCTAAAGAAAACATTATTAGAATCTATAAATAACATCCAAATCACAAAGAAGCCCACGAATAGGTGGTAGCGGTGTTTCTCTAGTATCTGAATTAAATTCACAACACAAATCTAGCGATTTGAAATAAGTCTTATCTCACAAAAAAATGGACTGTTCACTATTGAAGAATGCCAAATCTGAATATTAGATTTGTCCCATGAACAGATTAGTGTGCTTTGCCCTGCTTTTTACCTTAGCAAACTGCACCAGTTCTGTCACTAAAACAATAAATATATTCTGGGAAAAGAATGCCTATGCACAACTCTTTAAAATAGGAACCTTTAATGGTTCTCCTGTTCTGCAAATTTATCATCCTTTTGATTCTGGTAGGGTTCTTCAGAAATTCTATAAGGGTAAAAACAAGCCTGGTAAGAATTGGCAAAACTTGGATAGCATTGAGTCAATAGCAGCTGGCAGTTGTATTTTAGCCAGGTATCTAGAACTTTTAGGAGAGCAAGAAAGGGTAGTAGCACTTGATAATTTAGATTTTTTTAGCTCCTCCTATTTTCAATCAAAGCAGTCCGAATTATTGGAGTTTCAAAAGTCGGCGGGGATTCAGTATGAAAAATTGGCAGCACAAAAATGCGATGTGCTATTGAGTTCGGGTATGCCCAAAGACTTAAACTTAGAAATCTTAAAAAAGATTGCCTTGCCCGTGGTACTCTTTCAGAACCACCTGGAAAAACACCCTTTAGGATCTGCCGAATGGATAAAGGTGGTGGCATTTTTAGTGAATAGAAAAGAAGCCGTTTTTGAGAAAGAAAAAGTGGCCTATGAAGGTATTCGGGATAAAATGGGTGATTCAAAAATAAATAAGGTGTTGCTTAATGCACCGTATCATGGCATTTGGTATGTTCCCAAGACCGAAACACCCATAGGACAAATACTTAAGGATGCAAATGCTATACTTAAACCATATTTACCTGGAAAAGGCAGCAGCCCTTTAGCTGTTGAACAAATCTATACCCATGCCGATTCTATTGATTATTGGTTAAATCCCAACTTGCATAGAACCAGAGAAAGTATGCTTTCTTTGGACAAAAGACTCTGGAGCTTTCCGCCATTCTTAAATGCTAAAATCTACAATAACACAAAACAATTGCAAGCCAGTGGAGCCAATAATTATTATGAAACCTTTAGTACTCAACCTTCATTGATACTGCAAGACTTATCTTTGATATTCGCTGGAAAGAATAAAGAATTAGCCTTTTTTGAGCCTCTTGACTAAGAAACAATTACATATTAGTTTATTGGTAATAAGCATACTTGCTTTAGTATGTGCAGAACTTTGGTTACGGCCAACAACCGTAGACCTTAATTTATTTCGGATTCCACGTTTATTAACGGCATTAATCGCAGGAGCAATATTGAGTATTTCTGGTTTGTTTATTCAGGGGATATTTAGAAACCCATTGGCTGGTCCTTATATCATTGGCGTTATACCTGGGGCACACTTTGCTGTGGCCTTGTTTATATTTTTAATTCCATCGCAATTAAACAATTCCATATGGTCTGAGTTCGGCTTAAAAAGCTTTGCCATTCTCGGTGGGATAAGCGTAATGCTCTTGCAACTGAGATTGATGAAGAAATATTCATCCGTGACTATCCTTTTGTTGTTTGGAGTAATCTTCAGCTATTTTTTAAGTGGTGGGAGTGAGACATTGGTTTCCATAAGCAATGCTTCGGAGATTAAGTCTTATGTGCAATGGGGTTTTGGTAGTTTCGATCAAGTATTCGGTAGGGATCTTTGGGTATTGCTCATTGTACTCCTGATTAATCTATTTTCCATTATTAAGTACACGGGTTCATTAGATGTTTACAGTATTGGAGATAATTTGGCCAATAATACGGGCTTATCCGTTTTGTCATTTAGAATGCAAGTATTGTTTATTGCTGGTGCATCGGCGGGCATTGTAACGGCCTATTGTGGACCTATTGGTTTTGTTGGAATGGTGGCGCCACAGTTTGCACGCTTACTCAGTAAATCACAATCGGCTAAAAACCTTTGGCCTTATACCATACTATCTGGGATGTTGTTTTGTCTTTTGGCAGATGTAGTAAGTCATTATGCATTTGAGAATTTGCAATTGAGCTTAAATGCTATGACAGCCATCTTCTGTGCGCCAATTGTAGCGGTTTCACTTTTTAGAAATAGAAAGTTATTTTAATCTAGTTTTTCTAAACGGATGATATTGTCAATTTGATAATCAATCACTGGATCAAATTCAACTTTCATATTGTGCCCATACAAAGCACCAAAGGATTGCCAGAACATTGCTTCTATTCCACCTCTATACTTTTTCATGATTTTCCACGTAGTATTTCCGGTTTCCCTATGAATTAACTTCATTAAAATCTTACCCTGATCACGTGTCAAGTTCTTTAAGTTCTCTGTAAAAAGCTGTTTTATGTTTTTCTCACAAGCTTTTATATACTTTTTCTTATCTCTGCGCTTCTTTAAGGTATTTAAATGGTCCTCCATTGCTCTTAGTTTATAAGCACTAAGCTTGGCATAAGGCATGGCCACTCTTACATTTCGTTTTAACCGCTGATAAGCGGCTACTTGCGAGCCACTCATATAAGTGGTTATCTCAACTTCTTTATGAACAACAACTTTAATGGTATCAGGTACCGTTGTGTCGCCTGGATCTACTTCAAATGTGGTTGTTTGGGCTGTTAAAGCACCAAAGCCAAGAATACTGATTATTAGAAGGAATGATCTCATGGTATTAGTATTCCAAATTTTATGCCGTTTCTACTATGGGTTTGTTTCTGTTTCCAAATACGAACCAAAGTATTGCACCAAGTATGAGCACCAATGAAATCATTTGAGCTTGTGAAAAAACAATGCCAAAGGCTTTATAAACACTATCTCCATGCTCACGGATAAACTCTATAGCAAAACGTTCTATACCAGCAAACAACATGTAAAACGCGAATAAGTTCCCTCTTTTAAAAACCCTTTTTCTAAGTACAAACCAAATAATAGCAAAAAGACCAATAGCCATTAATGCTTCATAAATGGGGGTTGGCCAAACAGGGTCTATGAGTTCATAGCTAAAATTACCAGTCATGCCCTCAATTTGCTTCATGCCTTCATGCGAGTATCCTTCCATACCCAAAACGTTGTTAGGGTAAGAATATGACCAAAACCAATCGGGTAGTGCAAAGGGCTTAGGCGCTGGATTAGCAATTCCCCAATCACCATCTCCACTAAAATGACATCCAAATCTTCCCAGTCCATAAGCTAGCATCATAGGGGCAGCTCCAGAATCAAGAACACTCAATACGTTTAATCCTTTTCTATGGCAAAAGATTAGCACTCCAGCTGCTCCACAAATCAATCCTCCATAGTACGTCCAGCCGCCAGTAGAAAACAGATTGTCTACTACATAGCTTACACTAAAATGATTGAAGTTTTCTAAAATATGAAACACCTTAGCTCCAAAAAAGCCAGAAATAAGTGCAATGGTAGTAATTGTTCCCATGTATATAGAAGCATCCGATTTGATGGTTTCTACTTTAGGTTCTGCCAATTGTTGCTTTTTATCTAGGTAGTAGGAATAAGCAAGTATCGCAATAACCAATACGGTTCCCCAAATCCAAGAACCCTCGGAGGAGAAGATTAATTCTTGTGGATTGCCCCCTTTTTGACTTTCGATGAGTAGAAATATGATTTTATACCCAAATATAAATCCAAAAAAAGCTTGGGAGATATAGTACCCAAGACCAAATGGTTTACCGGTAGTTTGAATCACTTCAACAGGCTTTAAGTCACCTTTTAAGGTTAATCTCTTAAGTTCAACAGACATGGCCCAAAAGGCACCAGCTATTGAAATAGCTACGAAAAACCCGAATGTGTTAATGACTTTCAGGAATCCTGGAGCCGCACCAAATAGGTCGTTGAAAAAGTGATAAAGGGTTGGAAACATACCTGAGCAAAGAAACAACAGAATAGAAGAAAAAATAAGCTAATCTACAAATCAATTGGAATTCATGATGCCATTTAATTTAGCATAGCATTCTTCATACTCTTCCTGGGCAATACTATCATAAACAATAGCTCCACCAACGCAGTAGTGTATTCTGTTTTGATATACCTGCAAACTGCGAATAACCACATTAAAATCAAAATCTCCGTTCTCTATATAACCCACAGAGCCACTGTATAAGCCACGCTTGAAACTCTCATATTCCTCTATGTGTTTCATCACTTCTAATTTAGGAGCTCCAGTCATGCTACCCATAGGAAAAGAGGCGTTTATGATGTCATTAAATGAGGTGTTCTCTTTTAATTGGCCGGTAACAGTGGATACTAAATGATGCACATGTGAAAAAGTACGCAAACCACATAGTTCAGGTACCTGAACAGTCCCAGCTTTGCAAACCCGGCTCAAGTCATTGCGCACCAAATCTACAATCATGGTATTTTCAGCTCGTTCTTTTGGGGCGGACTCAAATGCCTTTAATCTACTTGGATCCTCGGGAAAGTGACGCTTTAGGGTCCCTTTTATTGGCTGAGAAATTAAGGAATCTCCAGTCTTCTTTAAATACCTTTCTGGACTGAAGCACAAGAGGTATGAACCCTTGTATTTGCAAAAACTAGCGAATGGACTTTTCGTGTTTTCATTAATCTGCAAGAACAACTCATAAACATCTAGATCTGATGGTGTATCAGCTTCAAAATGAATGCAATAGTTTAATTCATAGTATGCGCCATTCCTTATGTCTTCCTGTATTTGAGCAATTTTATTCAGGTATTGATCCTTACTGGTGTCTGAAGACCAATTAAAACTTAACGGTTTTTTTGGTATTTTAGATTTATGGATTTTAGATTCATTCTTCAAGCCATTGGCTACTTTACCAGCCCTATCTACTTTGTAATATTCCTTGGGTTCAAAGAAATAGAAATCAGGGAAGCTTGTGAAGCTTTTATTTTTTGAATCTAAAATGTGAAATGAATTCTTTAAATCATAAGCACAGAATCCGAACAAAAATGCATCACTTGGCAATTCTTTTGGTTCTTTGTACTCGCTTATAAAATCGTAGCCGGCAAGTAATTCGTATTTCCCATATTCATCGGTAGTATCATTAGAACAACAAACCATGCAGGTGTCATGCGCTTTGGCTTTATAAATAAGCTGCTCTAAGGATTGCGGGCTATTCATTAATTGGGGCAAAGCTACGTTTATTTTTACAAATGATTTTAGCATATTAAACATTGAGTATCTAATTTTGCTTTGTTGCCAGATAGCCGAATTACCCTGTTTGTAGAGGTTTTATTGCCTTTACCAATTCCAAAGCTGTACACCTACCGTGTACCGATGGAATTGAACGACTTTATTAAAGAGAGAATTAGGGTAGTGGTACAGTTTGGAGCCAGAAAGGTGTATTCGGGATTAGTCATAACCATTAAAGAAACGCCACCCGAAAACTATACGGCCAGTTATATCTTAGATGTTTTAGATGAAGAAGAACTCATTGATATAAAGCAACAAAAATTTTGGTTCTGGATGAGTGAATACTACATGTGCCATCCAGGAGAAGTAATGGCAGCGGCACTACCAGCTGGATTTAGACTCAAAAGTGAAAGCGTTGTCTTTCTTTCATCAGACTATCAAGCTATTGCTGCTCAAAGTAAATTCTCTGAGCTGGAATTAGAGATTATCACATCTTTGGAAGACATGAAGCCGAAGAAAATTAGCGATATCCAAAAATTTCTAAACAATAGCCAAATTGTTAAACACTTAAAATCATTATATACCAGAGGAATCCTCTTATTTGAGGAGGAAGTAAGGGAAAACTACATACCAAAAATTGAGAAATGGTATAGTTTGAATCCTACTTTAGGAGAAGAAGCAGTAAATACGGCCTTTAATGAACTTCAAACTAGGGCTGCGAAGCAATTTGAAGCCCTTTTGCTCATTGCTGGTGCAGATAATGCATCCATGCAACAAAAGACCTTATATCATCAGCATGGAGTTACTGGAACAACGCTGAATTCTTTGGTTAAAAAGGAGCTCATTATTAAAGAAGATCGTAAAATTGATCGGGTTCAATTTTCGACGGAAGAAGATTCGGATTTTGTTTTAAATGATGAACAAAAACAGGGATTAATTCAAATAAATGAGGCTTTTAAAAAGGATAAGCCCGTTTTGCTCAATGGAATAACGGGTTCTGGCAAAACATACCTGTATGTACAATCTATAAGAGATAGTATATCAAAAGGTAAGCAAGTTTTGTATTTGCTTCCTGAAGTGGCCATTACTGAGGTAATTGTAGCCAGAATTGCCAAATATTTCAAGCGTTATGCTGTTTGGTACAACTATTATAGCCAGCAGGAACGCACTGAGATTTACAACAAACTAAAATCGGGTGAAATTGATGTATTAATTGGAGCTAGGTCGGCTTTATTTGCTCCATTTAAGGATTTGGATCTTATTGTAGTGGATGAGGAACATGAGAACTCTTTTAAACAGTTTGAAAAACGCCCGCATTACAATGCCAGAGATTCATCCTTGTATTTAGCCAAACTGCATAATGCCAATATTATTCTAGGAAGTGCAACCCCTTCATTTGAAAGTTTGTATGCTGTTCTAAAAGGGCAAATGGAAGAAGTGATACTAAATAAGCGGTATCACAAGCTTAAATCACTAACTATTGAACTAATTAACAATAAATCCGACAATCCAAAGGCAAATAAATCGATTTTTAGCGTTGAACTCCTCAGGAGTATGCAGAAATCGCTTAAAAATGGACATCAAGTGATCTTATTTCAGAATAAGAAAGGATATGTACCTTATATATCCTGTGATATATGTGGATATACAGATCAATGCAAGAACTGTGATATCTCACTTACCTATTATAAGTACAGCAACCAACAACGTTGTTCTTACTGTTCAACTAAATATGAACTAATAAAAACCTGTAAGGCCTGTGGTTCTAATAGCCTATCGATGAAAGGTTATGGAACAGAACGAATTGAAGAAGAGTGTGAAATAGTCTTTCCTGAAGCCAATATTCAACGTTTTGATAATGATAGTATCCGTAAAAAAGGTGATTTTGATAAGATTATATCTAATTTTCATGAGAAGAAGATTGACATATTGGTTGGAACTCAATTGCTGAGTAAAGGAATTGATTTTACCAATGTAGGAACGGTTGGTGTAGCTGATGCAGATGCCTTACTCAAGTTCCCTGATTTTAGAAGTCATGAAAGAGCTTATCAATTATTAAAGCAAGTGGGTGGCAGAGCAGGGGATTCTATAGTAGACGGACATTTTGTATTGCAAACCCAACAACCAGAGCATCCTGTTTATCAGCACTTAAAGGCTGGCTCTTATAAAGAATTATTTGAGGATGAATTAGAAGTACGCAATCATTTTAGGTATCCACCTATTATGAAGATGCTCATTATAAGTATTAAGCATAAAGATTTTAAAGAATCTCAGAAAGGGGCTTCATATGCATACCAACTAATGTCTCAGCAATTGAGAAGTAGAGTAGATGAACCTTATACTCCAATGATTGGAAGGGTTCGGAATATGTTCATTCATTGCATAAATGTAAAGTTCAGCAGAACGGATGATGTATCTAAAATCAAAAAATACATCTTGGATAAGTTGGATGAAACTAAAACACAAGTCAAGGGCTTGCGTTTGGATATTGATGTAGATCCGGTTTAAATTATTTTAACTATAATTGTTATTTATTAATCTGGGTGTTGTGTCACCCCGCTGGGGTTTGTTTTTTCTATCCCTTCGGGCTAGAAAAGTGCCACCCCGATGGGGTTTATAGAAGGCACATATATTTATAGAAGGCACATATAAATATATAAAAAGGATGGCATTCTGAATTAATTCAGAATCTGCACATTTGTATTCACAATTCTAATAATCTATATCAAAATACATTTCACTATTCTATACGGACGTGCCATCCCGATGGGGTTGCAAGAGGACACATAAATATATGAGAATGAGAGCAGACTGCAAAGCAGTCAATCCTTCAATAGCCAACGTGTTGGATATTGCCAACCACAACGTGGTTGATCTTTCTATAATTAATAAGCGCATAGTAGCAGTTGTGCCATTTATTTATGGGGAACATAAATGTGATAGCTTAATCCCTAAATCTAAAATATCAAACCATAAAAAGTAGGGCGCAAAAAAAAAGCTATCAAATGATAGCCTTTTTTTGTTATTTAGATTATTGATTATCTCATGCTTCCTCGTGGTCCAGGAGCACTAGATCCTTTACCGGATCCACTTAATTTAAAGTTTACTTTATTAGGATTACTACTGCTACAAGAGTTGTCAACTACAATTCTGTCGCGGCTAATTCCTTTAGCTACTAATGCATTTATGATTGCTTCACTTCTGCAAGAGCTAGAGCTATACTTAGATTTTCCACTGTAAAGTTTTCCTTTACCGCCACCAGCTATACCACAGATAACTAATTTCTTATCTGGACATTGCTTCATCTTATCTAGTATGTTAACTACTGATGCTTCGTATTCTGGACGGATTGTGCAAGAACCTGGTGCGAAGTATAAACTTGGGAAAGTTACATCTTCACAGTTACAGCAATTGGTATTCAATGCGCGACCTTTAGAATCAGTTAATGAGTTCAATGGGCTATTAGGCTCAAGATCTATACAATCAGCAACACCGTCACCATCTGAATCTTTAGCTACACCATTTTCGTCAACGTCTGTATTACAAGGAGAAAATTTCTCATCGTCTTTGCAATCTGGAACACCATCACCGTCAGTATCAACTGCAGTACCGTTTCCGTATACCATACAATCTTGATCAGTACTATCGTCAGTATCAAAGAAATCACTAACTCCGTCACCGTCCATATCGCCAGAAAGTTTGTCGATTTGATCTTCAACTTTAGCAATCTTATCGTAGATAGACTCAACTGGACTTAACCAATCGTAGTGTTGTTCGTTTTTGTTTCCTAATTTCCAAGATCCATAAACGTTTAACATTGAGTATTGATCCCACCATCTGTTTTGCCAGATTGCAGTGTTATACAAATCAACATCATCGTTTCTCATGAATGTTTGACGGTAATCTAAACCGATATCGAAATAACGACCTAGGTTATGCTTAAGACCGAATCCAAATGGAACGATTGCATTTCTAGTTTCTCCAGTTTCAACAACATCTAATCCTAAGTTAGGATTAGCAGCTCCTCTACCTAAGTAATGAGATAAGTAATAATCTCCTAAGTAAAGACGTTGGTCGTTAAATGTAGCTTCTGATCTGTAAGAACCCCAACCTAAACCCATGAAAAGGTTTAACTGAGTTTTTCTTAACGGACGTAAGAAACTTATGTTACCCAAGGTAAATACTGCCTGAGCACTGAAGTCGTTAAATTTACTTTTAAATTCGAAATTGTCTTTGAAAAGGGTTGGAGCTTGATAATCTCTTGCACCTTTTAATTGGCCAATGTTATATTCTGCTCTAATACCTAAGGTTTGAGAGATAGAATATTTTGCTAAAGCTCTAACGTGCCAACTTGGTTGGATCTTGTCAGCATCTCCAAAGAAAAAAGTGGGACCAGCACCTAATCCAAGAGACCATTTTTTAGCTCTTCTGTCAACAAAAAGGGAAGTAACAGCATGCTGTCCACTATCTGCCTTGATGTTCTTTTTCCCTTCTGGGAGTTTTGTTTTAGCGTACGGGTGAAACGCGGTTCCACCATCGGGCGTATAAGTTTGGGCTGTAAGTGAAGCCCCACCTATTAAAACGCTGCTCAGTACTAATGTTCTTAAAACGGTTTTCATTTAAATCAATAATCTTTCGATTTGCAATATTACGGCAAGAAAAGGATATGACAAACCTTTTCGCGATAAAAAATAGATTTATTTTTAAATATTATTTGGGGTTATCCACAATAAATTGATAGTCTATCCTTGCCGTAAACCTTTGTTTTATTGGCATTAAATGGGTTTATTAACATTATTTGTTGAAAATAGAATGTTTTTCGTTCCCATTTATCTATCAAATTGAAATAGAGCTGGTTAACAGTCGTAAGTCCTTTTCTCTGATTTATTAAATCTGATTGGTCTAGTCTATTTTCAGAAAATTCTTTCTGAATGCCTTCCAATGCTTTTAAATACTCAGTACTTAGCGTATGAATTCCCTTTAAATTTGGGGTGTTCTTTGACTTAAGTAAGGCTAAATCATCAAACAGTAGTTTTCTTTGTTTTTCCAATACCGATTTAATTGGGTCATCGCCCAACATTAAATGGGTTAATCCTTCTTCAAAATCCTTTTCATTCTGAAATAAATAATCAATTAATCCTTCAATTTTTGTAATTTTATTCCAAGCCTTTTCAGGTATGTAGATATACGAATTTCTTAGTGCTAAAATAGGGGATGGAATCTGTTCCGAAAACGTACGCTGAATCTGAAGCCAATACACGTACTCAGATGGTCCAGCTAAGTATGCCAGGTTAGGCAATAGGGTCTCTTGGTATAATGGACGCAAGGCAACATTTGGACTAAACCGTTCTGGATGTGTATCTATTTCAACAGAAAGCGCTTCCTTAGTCCAGGTCTTTTCATTGCCTGCCGTATGATAGCTAGAATCATCCACATCTATTCTTAAGCGTTCACTGCTTGCACTAATATAAAAGAAGTGACTTCTTCTGGCAGATATAATTGGCTTTATTTGAAAGTCCTTAATAGCCTCAGTACTCGTGTTAATGCCCTTACTATACGAATCTTCAATTAGATCCTTCTTAATGCTTTCTTTAAATAAGGCTTTTAGTTTAGGTTCATTCGCATCCATTACCACAACCCCTTCTTTGCCATATATAGCGTCCACTAAAAAGCGTGTTGCATCCGCCAAGGTTTTATAAGTTGAATAGGCCTGAGTAAACAATTCACGGTATTCCTCATTAATTCCATTCTTTCCTTCTAAGGCTTTATTCATTAGTTCAACCAAACCCGAAGTAGGAGCTGTTCCGCTTATACCTTGGTGGCCGTGACTCCACTTAATCCGTTTGCCAAATAGATCTATGTATTCAATTTCCTCCATATCGTGATCCTCGGTAGCCATCCAAAAGATAGGAACAAAGGATTTTTGAGGAAATTCAGATTTTAGTTTATTTACCAAGGCAATGGTGCTCACTATTTTATTGTGAACATACATTGGTCCTAAAAAGATATGAATTTGTTGACCCGTAGTTACGGTAAAAGTATGCTCATTCAATAGGCCCTCTATTTGAGCTGAGGCATTGGCATTAGGGATGTTGGCATATTGACTTCGTAAAACATCTACCAAAATGGCTCTGTTTTCGGAAGGAAAAGTAGCTGCTTTTGAGGCAATTTGTTTAGCATAGTCTTTCTCAGGAATTAACCCCTGCTTGATTAAATCATCCTCTTGACTAATAAAATTAGGATAATATCCTTTTGGAGTGCCGGTATATACAAGCTCCATCGACATTAGTTTACAATTTCACCATAAATATCATACGGCGATGTATCGGTTATTTTGACTTTGGCAAAATCACCTAGACGTACATAATTGCTTTCGGCCTTAACCAAAACCTCATTATCTACTTCTGGGCTATCATACTCTGTTCTTCCAACAAAATATTCGCCTTCTAATCTATCAAACAAGACTTTTAGTTCTTTGCCTTGTAAACCCATATTAAACTCATGGCTAATATCCATTTGAGTTTCCATAATGGTATTCATTCTCAATTCTTTAACTTCTTCCGGAACATTATCTACCAATCCACCAGCATGTGTATTTTCTTCGTGAGAATAGGTAAACACTCCTAAACGATGGAATTTATACTCCTTTATGAAGTTATGAAGGATTTCAAAATCCTCTTCTGTTTCATTTGGGTGTCCAACCAAAAGGGTAGTGCGCAATGCGATTCCAGGAACGCCTGCTTTTATTTCGTTCAGTACTTCCTCACTTCGCCTTTGGGTAATTCCTCTGCGCATCTGCTTTAGCATATTAGCGCTATGATGCTGAATAGGAATATCCAAGTATTTGCAAATGTTGGGTTTGCTGGCCATTATTGGCAATATATCCATAGGGAATTTAGAAGGGTAGGCATAATGCAGTCGCAACCACTCCAATCCATCTATATCCGAAAGGCGATCCAGCAATTCGGCTAGTTTGCGTTCTCCATAAATATCAATGCCATAGAATGTACTATCCTGTGCTATGAGCATTACTTCTTTAATGCCCTGAGAAACCAAATATTTGATTTCTTTAACCAAAACCTCAATCGGTTTGCTCACATGCTTTCCTCTCATTAAAGGAATAGCGCAAAATGAACAGGGTCTATCACAACCTTCAGAAATTTTAACGTAAGCGTAATGCTTAGGTGTAGTTAATAAGCGTTCGCCTAATAAATCATGTTTATAGTCTCCACCAAATTTGCGAAGTAATTGAGGCAGTTCTAAGGTGCCATACCATTCATCTACATCAACAATCTCTGTTTTTAAATCATCTCTGTAGCGTTCGGAAAGGCAACCCGTAACAATTAACTTGTCTATTTCCTTGTTTTTCTTCTTTTCAGCGTATCCCAGAATGGTATTGATGCTTTCTTCTTTTGCATTGTCAATAAAACCACAGGTATTTACAATAATCACATTGGCATCCTTATCGCTGTCTTTATCTAAGTCAATATCATTGGCCTTTAATTGACCCATAAGAACTTCAGAGTCAACCACATTCTTAGAGCAACCAAGGGTTACTACATGTACTTTGTCTTGTTTAGCTGATTTAGTTTTCATTATTTGTTGAAAATAGAATCTAAAAATACGCCTTTGTCAAACAAGATTAAATCATCTTCTTTTTCTCCAACGCCTATATACTTAACGGGAATTTGTAAATCTGAACTCACTCCAATAATAACTCCTCCTTTAGCTGTGCCATCTAATTTAGAAACAGCCAATGCATTTACTTTAGTAGCAGATGCAAATACTTTTGCCTGTTCAAATGCATTCTGACCTGTGGTGGCATCCAATACCAATAACGTCTCATGCGGGGCATCTTCTCTAAATTTTTGCACTACACGACGCATTTTGCCCAATTCATTCATTAAACCCACTTTATTATGTAGTCGTCCGGCTGTATCAATAATTACAACATCCGCATTGTTTTCTACTCCATATTTTACCGCATCAAAGGCAACCGCACTAGGGTCAGTATTCATTCCCTTACTTACAATCTCTACACCCGCACGTTCTTTCCAGATGGTTAATTGGTCTACTGCAGCAGCTCTAAATGTATCTCCTGCTCCCAATACCACTTTCTTACCTGCTTGTCCGTATTTGTAAGCAATCTTTCCTATGGTGGTAGTTTTACCTACTCCATTTACGCCAACTACAAATATCACATAGGGAATCTTTGTGTTTTCGCTAGTAAAATCTTTAGCCATCTCTTCTGGTAGGCCAGGCATTAGCTCCGAACAGATCTCAATTAAAAATTTAGATAGGTCATCTTCCGACATGTATTTATCCTTTGAAACCTTTTGTTCTAAAGCTTCAATGATTTTTACTGTGGTTTCTACACCAACATCACTGGTAATAAGAATTTCCTCTAATTGGTCCAAGTATTCTGGATCAACTGTTTTTTTACCAAGTAGGGTATTGCTTAATTTACCCCAAATGCCAGATTTGGTTTTTTCCAAACCTTCTTCAACCTGGACTTTCTCCTCGGCAACTGTTTTTTTTCGTTTAAAGTTAAAAAATCCCATGGCAAAAAAAAAATGCTCCGCCTTGTGGTGGAGCATTCAAATATCTAATGTCTTAGTTTATTTTGCAAAAAAATCTTTGGTTTTGTCTGAAACCATAAATTCTTCTTTAAATGAATAAGCCCCACTTTTAGGTGACCTAACTACTTTTATCGCTTTTACTATTTCAACCCCACCTTCTTTTTTCAGGGTAGCTACTACTTTCTTTGCCATCTATTTAATTTCTTTATGTAATGTGATTTTACGCATAAACCTGTTGTATTTCTTCAATTCAACACGTTCTGGTGTATTCTTCTTATTTTTAGTGGTAATGTATCTGCTCATTCCAGGAATGTTCGTTCCCTTTTGTTCAGTACATTCCAGTATAACCTGCACTCTATTGCCTTTTCTTGCCATGCTCTATTATATTTTTCCTTTTTTGAATAAGTTATTAAGACAGGCTGTAATGCCTTTTTTGTTAATGGTTCTAAGCGTACTTGCAGCAACCTTCAAAGTAATGTATTCACCCGTTTCTGGGATAAAAAACCTCTTGGTTTGCAAATTCGGGTAAAACCGGCGCTTAGTTTTATGATTAGAGTGAGACACTCTATTCCCCTTAAGGGCTTTCTTTCCGGTTAAATCACAAATTTTAGACATTGTATTATTTTTGGGCTGCAAAGATAAGCAGATATTTTACAATACAAAAGGCCTTTTCACAGATTTTTTAAGCGTCTATTTTTGTGGGGTTTGCCGCGAGACAAAACAATGAATAATTAAAAATTAAGAATTAATAATGCTGGTCGCGGAGTAGTTTCGTCTCGGTTAGTAATGAATAATGCCGGTCACTGGTTAGATTCCTCACAGACGTACATTCCCCTCTTGAGAGGGGATATTGTCCATACACTTCTTTGTGGATGGGTGCAAAATTGGGGTGTGTGAAACCTAAGACTAAAGGCAATGTAATATAGTCTGTGTTACCACACACCCCGAAAAACTATGCTTCCGTAAGGACGATACCTTGTTTTTCTACCCCTCTCAAGAGGGGACAGTACGTCATTGACAGTTCCTCTGCTTCGAAATCTAATTTTGGTTGTTTAGCTTTAAATTATGCTGTTTATTTGATGCCAGATGATAAAGAAACTTAGCTTATTGGTCTTATTCGTTCTGACTAGTGTGGCATTCGGACAAAAACCTGCCTATATAATCTACAATGCCAAAGGCAAAAAAGTGTCGTATAAAAAGATGCTAAAACGAATGGCCAAAAAAGATGTCGTTCTGTTTGGCGAATTACACAATAACCCCATTTCTCATTGGTTGCAGTATGAGCTTACTTCAGACTTGAGCAAGCAACGAAGCCTTATGCTAGGCGCTGAGATGTTTGAAGCAGACAACCAACAAGAGTTTAATAATTACCTAAGCGATTCCATTACCGCTAAGGCATTGGATACCCTAGCCAGATTATGGCCCAATTATAAAACCGACTATGCTCCTTTGGTCAATTTTGCCAAAAAGAATAAGCTCAAATTTATCGCCAGCAATATTCCCCGACGTTATGCCAGTTTGGTCTATAAATCCGATTTTATTGCCCTGGATTCACTTTCGAGCCAAGAGAAAGAATGGATTGCACCTTTGCCTATTCCATTTGATAGCGAGCTTGCAACATATAAAAACATACTCGCTATGATGGGCGATCATGGAAGTCCCAAATTGGTGAAAGCGCAAGCCATAAAGGATGCAACCATGGCGCACTTTATTATGAAGAACTATGTAAAAGGTAATTTATTCATCCACTACAATGGAGCCTATCATTCAGATTATAATGAAGGAATTTTATGGTATTTAAAAGGAGCCAAACCCGATTTAAACTACGGTACCATAACTACAGTATCTCAAGACAAGGTAAAGAAGCTCTCGAAAGAAAATAGGGGTAAAGCTGACTTTATTATTTGTGTGCCTAGTACCATGACAACTACTTATTAGTCCGGCCTTTAAAATAGGTAAGGCATAATCCTCACGGACGAACATTCCCTTCTCAAGAGGGGATTCCTGCGCCTTTGATTTTGCTCCAAGTCCGAATATATCTAAGCCCAATACTCCGTGACCTTTGTCTCTCTACCAGCTGGCAGAGGGATAATTCGTCAATGATAGTTCGTCTGAGAGTAGGCCAGGGCTAACCCAGCCAAACCAATGCATTAATTAAACCCTGCCTATATTCGTATTGGCTAAACACAGTAAAATGATTGTAAAACTGACATTGTTAATTGGGGCTTTTGCTTTTTTTGGATTTAGTGAAATGGATCCAAAAGAATTGTATGGTGAATATGTATATGAAGTTAGAGATCTTGATTTTGTTCCTAATTATAAAAGTACCCTATGTTTGAAAAAGAAGCATAGGTTTAAACGTGAAGTGTTTAATAGAGGAACCTATGATTACAAGGGCAATTGGCATGTAGAAGGCTCAATTCTCTACTTAAACCCCGATGAACCTAATTTTTTCCCTACAGACACGGTAAAAGTAGGAGACAATTACATTCTATTTGGAGAAATTGGAAAGCATATCAAAAAATAAAAAGGCACAGCGCTTTGCGAAACTCCATTAAAACGTCGTTCTGCCAAACAGAAGTAATAAAATCAAAATGAAAACAATAAAACCAATCGCATTATTCGCTGCATTTTTTTACTTGGCTGCCTGTGGTCAAACCTTAAAACACAAGACCCAAACAGCAGTTCAGGACGATTGGAAGTTATTTGCGGATAGCAACTATTCCATTAACTATCCCGAGAATTGGGAACTCAAAACGTATGGACCTATTGGAATACGTTTCGCTTTATTAAGTCCTCTTTCCTCTAAACAAGACCAGTTTAAAGAAAATATTAACCTTATTATTCAAGATTTACCAGGCTCTCCAATCAAGCTCGACAAGTATGTTGAGATAACAGAACATCAAATAAAAACCTTGGTAACCGATGGAGTGCTTAAAGAAAGCAAAAGGGTAGAAGCAGAGCCTATTGATTATCATAAAATAGTTTATACCGGTAGGCAAGGAATCTATAAGCTTAAATTTGAGCAGTATTTTTGGCTACTTGAGGATAAGGCTTATATACTATCATTTACCGCTGAGGAAAGTCAGTATGATCAGTACCAGCTTACAGGTGAGAGGATGTTGAATAGCTTTAAACTAAAATAAGATTAAACAGCTTGCATGAAAAACAAAGCATATTATAAAGACGCACCGGAGTATGGTCATTACTTTTTTGACTTAATAGAAACGGATGATTTACTAGCTGAATTTGAAAAGAGCAAAGAATTAACCCTTTCGGTTTTCAATTCAATTTCTCCTGAATTAGAAAACTATACCTACCAGCCAAACAAGTGGACGATTAAGGAAGTCTTGCGCCATATAATAGATATGGAACGGATCTTCGCTTATAGGGCATTTCGGTTTTCTCGCTTTGATGATACCGCATTATCAGGTGTAGAAGAAAACGCCTACAATGAAAATGTTAGTCAAACAAACATTAAACTGGCTGACTTACAAGAAGAATACCTAGCCGTTCGAAAAGCTACCATGCTGATTTATAGAAATTGCCAACCCGAAATGTTAGACTTTAAAGGAACAGCCAATAAACAAACCTATACCGCTAGGACCCCTTGGTTTTGGTATTATTGGACATAACATACACCATTGTACCTTTATTAAAACCAGGTATTTAAACGAGAAGTAGAAACAAGACACCTTAAACATCTCTTTTACTCTAGCCATATACTCCTCCCACAAAAATTACCTAAAATTAGGTAGGTTTTGTATTCTTTTGATTATTTGAAAAGGACAAAACCTATTTAGCGTAAAAGTGGGGTTTATCCAAAATTTATTGACCAGCGAATTAGCCTGAAATTCTTGCCATTATTGCATTACAAAAAAGAGCTGTTTTGGATATACCCATTGTTATATAAATAGGTTAAACACAATACGTATATTTGAATGTTGGCAGCAATTAAACACCAAAAATTATGAAAATAAATTCAAGAACATGGATAGTCTTACTTGGAGCTGTTGTAGGCTTTTTTTGCATATTTTTTTAATGAAGCCGATAAAATAATTTTTGGAATTCCTTCTTACAAGTTTAGCTTGATATTATTGAGTTTAAGTGCACTTATAGCATCGTTTTTAATTCAAATCTATATGCAATGGTCTGCATCAAAAACAGCTTTACTTACCTACTTAGGTCTCATCCTTGGTGTAATTGCGGTGATGTTTTATAAAAATATCTCACCTAGTGTTGCTCCTATAGTAATTATTATTATTTCAATTGTAGTTTTGCCTTCGGCTTTTCTAGGCGCTTTTCTTACAAAGCTTATTCAATACATTAAAAAATAACTGCAGCCAACATTACCTATACTGCATACCCTACGGGATACGCAGCATAGCCATGGCGTTGTAAAACATATTGAATGAAACACATTAATGTAGTCATATGCTCACACCTGATTAGTACTTAGTCAAAGCCCCAGGCTATAAAAGTATAGTTTTAAAACATAAATAGAAAGTATTGAATTTGAAGAAGATAGTTTAAAATAATAAGTACGAATAGTACAATAACACAAAACTAGATTAGTATTTAAAATAAATTGAGATTTAAATATGAATAAAAACAAAGGTATACCGGTAGTAGAAAAGGAAATGTTAATTCCATTTATTCTAGTAAGCTCCTTGTTTGCCTTATGGGGTTTTGCAAATGCAGTTACCGACCCCATGGTTCAAGCGTTTAAAAAAGTACTAGAATTATCAAACTCCGAAGCAGCATGGGTTCAAATGGCATTTTATGGGGGTTATTTTTGTATGGCATTACCTGCAGCCATGTTTATGCGCAAGTATTCGTATAAAGTAGGAATTCTAATTGGCTTAGGTTTATATGCTACCGGAGCTTTATTATTTTACCCTGCAGCTACAACCGAACAGTTTTGGTTCTTTTGTTTGGGATTATATATCTTAACATTCGGGCTAGCTTTTCTTGAAACGGCAGCAAATCCATATGCCTTATCTATGGGAAACAAAGAAACAGCAACACAACGTTTAAACTTAGCTCAAGCCTTTAACCCAGTAGGTTTAATAGTTGGCTTGTTCATAGCTCAGCAATTTGTATTAAAGAATTTACAATCAGATAACGTGGAAAATTTCAAGGCTCTAGAAGAAGCTTCAAAAGTCTTAATTCGAACTTCAGATTTATTGGTTATTCGCAATCCTTATGTCATTTTAGGACACATCTGTCCAAAATAAATTTTAAGGAATAAAAAAAACGGCAAGTTTGATCCACTAGATTAGTGGTACTAAAACAAACACCCCCGTTTAATGATAAAAGTAAGCCTATTTAACCAAATACTCCAA
>Ga0222654_1000080_pt1 | contig 89684 bp, 82 predicted proteins | sample AntAcemetagen421_FD_179805 | JGI IMG/M metagenome (GOLD analysis project Ga0222654, IMG submission 179805) | Saline water microbial communities from Ace Lake, Antarctica - #421 | ecosystem: Environmental > Aquatic > Non-marine Saline and Alkaline > Saline | place: Antarctica: Ace Lake...
CTCCACTGATACCCGACCCAACCACAATAGCATCATAGGTTCTGTCCTGTTTTGCTTTTAGGTTTAAATTCATTTAGATTATTATTGAGTAAAAGTTTATACAATTTTATCCAGCGCGTCTTGTAGGATAGATTAGAAATATAAACAGATTGTGTCAAAAATGACAATATGTTTTGACCGAAGGTTGGGTCAGAAAGGCCTATAATAAAAAAGCCTCGACTAGTCGAGGCTTTTTTTAGTATTCATCTTCATTAAAGAAGAAATCATCTTTTGTCGGATAGTCCGGCCAAATCTCCTCTATGCTTTCATATGGTTGCCCATCATCTTCAAGTTCTTGAAGGTTTTCAACAACCTCTAGCGGGGAACCAGAACGAATTGAAAAATCAATCAATTCATCCTTAGTAGCAGGCCAAGGGGCGTCTTCCAAATATGAAGCAAGTTCTAATGTCCAGTACATATCTCTTCTCGTTTATGGCGTGCAAAAGAATGGAATAAATTCCTAAAATTCAAATGGTTAAATGCAATTATTTTCAATACTCTCCCTAAGCCTTTTTGAGTTCAGACAAAATATCCTTTTTGATCTCTACTTTTAGTTTCTGCTGGGCAAGTTTTCGGTCTAGCAGATTGTCTAACCCGCTCGCCATGTTGAACTTACCCATATTCTCTTCGAAAGTCTTGAGTTCGCTATAATCCCTATCAAGAAGGCCTCTGACTAGGCGAATACGCAACTTATTTAAATCAGAATCTGAAGTCCCCTGCTTGGACTTCTTCTCAACTAGGGTGTTTAAGAACTTCTTTTCTGAGATTGTTCCACTCAGTCTTAAGTACTTTTCTGACAATTCTTGCGAAAACTTCTTCCCTACTGGGCCAATCGATTTCCATTTTCGATTGATTGCATTTAGATCCACTTTTGGGAGAATCGACTCATTAGCCTTTTCTAATTCTTCTATAATTGCCTCTTTACTCTTCCGATTTGCTTCAGGGCTTATCTTACTCTTTACCTTCTCAACCTTCTTAGCTTCATTTAACGCAGCCTTGATAATGGTCTGAAACTTCTCCCAAAACTCGCTATGCTTAGCAGGCTTTATCTTTCCTAAAGCATGCCATTGCTCTTTGTAAGTACTAATCACTTTGCGCAACTCGGCAATGTCCTTGATGGCTTTTAGTGCTTCGGCTTTCTTTAAAAACTCCTCAAAGGCAGACTCTTTCTCTTCTGCCATCTTTTCGAGATCTGCATAGAAAGCTGATCTTCTCTCATAGAATCGCTGCGTTACGTCCTTAAAAGCATCTTCGATTTCCGCCCTCTTCTCCTTTGCAACAGCTCCCGTTTTAAGCCATTTACCCTGTATCTCCTTCACTAAAGCTGATGATGCCTTCCAGTCATGGCTTTCCTCCACTCCTTTAACCTCTACTAGCAAAGCTGTTTTGATATCTAAATTCTTTTGACGGTTGGCTTCGATGTATTCATCAAGTTCCGTATGCAACGCATTCAGCGTAACATAAAGTCCCTCGAAATCACCTATCGCATCAAACTCATGCAAAGTGTCTTTCAAATGAATCACCTTCATCAAGAAGGATCCTTTGTTTGTGTTAGACTCGATCTTACTCTTTACTGCTTCAACTTGACCTACGGCAAGGTCAAATCGTTCTTTATAGTAGGTCACGGTTTGCTCTTCAGTTTCTTTGAGCTCACCAATGATTAAGTCAGGAAAATCCATAAAGGCCTTCCTATAAATTTTACCATCAAGAACGTATCCGTATTCCTTATTTTCCAATTGTATTTTTTCTATTCTGGGTCGAAAATAGTTAATTCAATTTATTGCGCTGAATGGAAGCATATTTTTTACCATATTTGATCCAAAATCAGCCAAATGAGTGACAACAAGATCATTTTTTCAATGGCGGGTGTCAACAAAGTCTACCCACCACAAAAACAAGTCTTAAAAAACATATATCTATCCTTCTTCTACGGAGCCAAAATTGGGGTTCTTGGATTAAACGGTTCAGGGAAATCTTCTTTGCTTCGGATCATTGCTGGAATGGATAAAGAGTATCAAGGGGAGGTTGTATTCTCTCCAGGGTTTTCCGTGGGAATGCTAGAGCAAGAGCCTGATCTAGATCCTGAAAAAACCGTGAAGCAGGTGGTTGAAGAAGGTGCAAAAGAGACGGTTGACTTATTGAAGGAATTTGAAGACATCAACCTCAAGTTTGCTGACCCAGGAATATTGGCTGATCCGGATGCCATGAATCAATTAATTGAAGACCAAGGTAAGGTTCAAGAGAAGTTAGATCAAGTAAATGCTTGGGAACTAGACTCACGACTTGAACGATCAATGGACGCATTGAGGACTCCTCCTGCAGACGCAATTATCAAAAACCTTTCGGGTGGGGAAAAAAGACGTGTAGCGCTTTGTCGATTACTGATTCAAGAGCCAGATGTCCTACTACTCGATGAACCTACTAACCACTTAGATGCTGAATCTGTACACTGGTTAGAGCAACACCTTAGACAATACAAGGGTACTGTAATTGCCGTTACGCACGATAGGTACTTCTTAGATAATGTCGCTGGCTGGATTCTAGAACTAGATAGAGGTGAAGGAATTCCTTGGGAAGGAAATTACTCTTCTTGGCTAGAACAAAAAGAAAGAAGATTAGCAAAAGAAGAAAAAACAGAGTCGAAAAGACAAAAGACACTTCAGCGCGAGTTAGAATGGGTACGCATGTCACCAAAAGGTCGTCAAGCGAAGTCTAAAGCTCGTTTGGGTGCCTATGATAGACTAGTTGGACAAGAATCTGCTGAGAAAGAACAAAAACTCGAGCTTTATATTCCTGCAGGTCCTCGTTTAGGGTCTAAGGTTATTGAAGCCAAAGGAGTTTCTAAAGCATTTGGCGATAAGTTACTCTATGAAAACTTAGAATTCTCGCTACCTCAAGGTGGTATAGTGGGTATCATTGGTCCAAACGGAGCAGGTAAAACTACGCTCTTCAACATGATTACTGGCCGTGAAAAGCCAGACAGTGGAGATTTTGAAGTAGGTACCACAGTGGACATCGCTTATGTCGATCAGGAACACACTAAGCTTGACCCTAATAAGTCCGTTTGGGAAGTAATCTCTGAAGGCAACGAACTCATCAACCTTGGTGGAAAAGAAATTAACTCACGTGCTTATGTCAGTCGCTTCAATTTCAATGGAACGGATCAGAACAAAAAAGTAAGTGAACTGTCAGGTGGAATGAGAAATAGAGTGCACTTAGCACTTGCGCTAAAACAAGGTGCTAACCTACTCTTATTAGATGAGCCAACTAACGACTTGGATATCAACACACTCAGGGCACTAGAGGAAGGACTGGACAACTTCGGTGGTTGTGCAGTAATTATTTCTCACGATAGATGGTTCTTAGACCGTGTCTGCACTCATATACTAGCCTTCGAGGGGGATTCACAGGTAAATTGGTTTGAAGGATCTTATTCTGAATATGAGGAAAATCGTAAGAAACGACTGGGAGATGTTGATCCAACAAGAATCAGGTATAAGAAACTAGGATAGTGATATGTTGCTTTTGCTCCGCAGCACGTTCTTTAAGTGTAATATTGTTTAAATTAGAATTATGAGAATAATTTGTCTTTTACTTTTAAGTTTTTTGTCTTTTGAAATCAGCGCTCAAAACTTCGGCATGAGTGGCTCTTCTGAAGTTGCATTTAACTTGAGAGATGGCTCTAGTAACAACAGGAGTAATATTCGTAGTAGAATCCCTCTTGGAAAGAAAGTAGATTTTGAGCGCTACATGAATGAAACTCCTCGAAAAGCGATAATAGTACTGATTAAAGGAGACACCATTCGTGGCAACTACATGTATAACATGGAGAACGAAACCCTAGAATCTGCTGATGGAGACTCGCTAATTGCTTGGAATTTCGTAAGTAATTTTTCGTTCAAAGAGACAGCAGATGAGCCAGCTCAGAAATTCTCAAACATGAAATTGGTTTGGCCTGATAGTGAGTATGGAGGCTTTATAAGAGATGTATACACTTCAGAATATGTAAAGGTGAAATACTACCTTGAATACATACCTGCCACATGGGACCCATCTACGCTGATGGGCGATCGCAATGACAAAGTGGTTGCCAAGTCTGACTTCTATCTAAAAACTGGGAACAACTGGAAAGAAATTCCTAGTGGAAAAACAGCTTTCTTTGACTTCTTTGGAGCCTATTCTGAACCTTTGCGCAAGTATGCTCGAAAAAACAGACTCAAGCACAGAGAACCTGAGGATATTGGAAAAATGGTAACGTGGATTACTAATAATGGAAATTAATTTCCTGTCTTAAATCTGGGTGAAGACTGAGGGCTACAGGACAATTTCGGCCTATATCCTTTAACCATTCACGCTTCTCTTCATTTAATGGACAATTATCCCAAAAGAACTCAACTTTCAAAGCGGCAATCTTCCTTGGCAAAGTAGCAGACATCACCTTAGTCGTTTCTAAATGCATTCCAGTTAAATCGATTCCCTCTTTTTCACCAGCAATGGCCATTACCGTCATCATACAACTACCTAAAGCAGCAGCAACCGTGTCCGTTGGTGAAAACGTTTCTCCTTTACCATTGTTATCTAGCGGGGCATCCGTAAGAAACTGGTTACCCGATTTCACATGGGTTGCAGAGGTTCTTAAACCTCCATTATATTCAGATTTGATCGTGGCCATAAACTTTGCAGCTTTATTTTTCGTTAATTTAGATACCTTATTTCTACCTACAAAATTGTATGCACTCATTCGTTAAAAGTATCTTCTTTTCGCTACTGCTCATCATTGGAGTTAGTGCTATGGCACAACGAAATGATGTCCCCCCGGGCGAAGACTATTCCATAGAAAATGTATTTGGAGTTAGCAAAGCATCCCATGGTGGATTGATCAGCGGATTTTATTATCGACATTCAAAGCTCTTGAGTGAAGGCAATTTGATGAACTATGGTATCGAGATAGTCAACATTAAACACCAACGTGAAGGGAAAGAAACCACATTAACAGGTAGCACCTTCGTTTTTGGTAAATCAAACTACCTTTTGGCCATAAGGCCAACTTATGGTAGAGAGAAAATCTTATTCAAAAAAGCTCCTCAACAAGGCGCAAGAATTACGGGACTAATATCTGCTGGACCCTCGATCGGCATGGAAATACCTTATTTCGTAGAGTTAATTGGAAACGAAAAAGAGCAATATAACCCAGACGATAGTCGACACAACCTCAACAGAATTATCGGTAATGCTGGTCCTTTTAGAGGTTTAACCCAATCAAAGTTTGTCTTGGGTGCACATGGAAAAGCATCACTGACTTTCGAAACTAACTCAACCAAACAAAGAGTTTTTGGTGTAGAGGTTGGATTCACTTTAGACGTCTACACTAGAGAAATAAATATCCTCCCTGTAGCCGATAACAACAGTGTCTTTACTTCAGCATTACTAGCGATCTACTTCGGTCGTAGAAGATAGCCTTTCAGTACTTTTTTTTGGAACCTTTGGCTTACATTTGTGTTTTAATTGACAGAGGAGAAATTTATGATAGAACTACCTGTCGTTTCTAAGGAAACCGTAGAGAGAAAAAGAAAACCGAATTGGCTTCGCGTAAAACTTCCTATTGGCCCTGAGTATGCCAAAGTAAGGAAGCTAGTCGATAGTCATAAGCTTCACACCATTTGCGAAAGTGGCAACTGCCCTAATATGGGAGAATGCTGGGGTGCTGGTACCGCTACCTTTATGATTTTAGGTAATGTATGTACTAGGTCTTGTTCATTCTGTGCAGTGGCTACAGGTAGACCACCTGAGTACGATACAGAGGAGCCTCAACGCGTTGCTGAAGCCATCAAATTAATGGAGGTCAAACATGCAGTAATTACCTCTGTCAATAGAGATGAGTTAAAAGATCGCGGGGCGGAAATATGGTACCAAACCGTAGTTCAGATTAAAGCGCTTAGCCCTCAAACCACCATTGAAACCTTGATACCTGATGTTAAAGGAAACTGGGAAGCACTATACAGAATGATCGATGCAGGTCAGGAAGTAGTCTCTCACAACATGGAGACCGTGCAGGAATTGTACAGGAGAGTTCGACCACAAGCAAAATACGACAGAAGCTTAGAAGAACTCAAGCGCATTAAAGAGTACGGTAAACGTTCTAAGTCCGGTGCTATGCTAGGATTAGGTGAGACAGACGATCAGGTCTTCAAACTCATGGATGACTTAGCAGAAGTCAAACTGGATATACTAACCCTAGGCCAATACCTACAACCCACGAAAATGCACCATGAAGTGATCGACTATGTGCATCCTGATAAGTTTGAATTCTTTAAAGAAGAAGGACTTAAAAGAGGCATTAAATATGTTGAGTCAGGACCTTTGGTGAGATCTTCTTACCATGCTGAGAGACATGTGCATGTTTAATCAATAATACAAGAAACTGAAAACCACCCTAACTCCTCTGGGTGGTTTTTTTATGGACAATTTGTAATACATCATATTATGATGTATTATTGTTCTATGTATTCAAGAGAACTCTTAAAAGGCATCTTAAAACCTATCATATTAAAGCTACTTACGGAGCATGATAGCATGTATGGTTATGAAATTGTACAACACGTAAAAGATAAGACCGAGGGAAAAGTACTTATCAAAGAAGGTTCGCTCTACCCTACCCTGCATAGCTTGACGAAGGATGGCTATTTAAGCACTGAATCAGTGCTTGTGGGTAACCGTACGAGAAAGTACTATTCCCTGACGAAGAAAGGTGATGGCTTGGTAGTACCTGCCCTAAATGAGCTGATTGACTTTCAGGCAACGCTAGGCTTACTTTTTGGAAAAGAAAAACCCGCCTTATCATGATCAATCATCAACAAACAGAACGTATTAAGGAATTCTTGAGGACAGAAAAATTCACTGATGAAAACTTGATCAATGACCTAGTTGATCATCTTTCTTGTGAGATAGAGTCTCGACTAGAAAGTAGTGACATAACTTTCGAAGAAGCCTTTGAGCTTGCCAAACAAAAAACATTACCCATTGAACCCATTCAGGTTCAGAAAGACTTAGAATTTTTAACAACAAAAACCCAAAATATTATGATTAAGAAAACAGCCTACATAGGTGGATATGTCAGCACCCTTTGCCTGTGCCTTGCTATACTCTTCTTTAGCCAATCCTTATTAGGAACGAAGAAGACAGAATTGAAGATATCAGCTATGGAACTCGAGTTTTATAAAGCCAATTTTGAAAGTTCAAGGACAAAAGAAGGACGAGAACCGCTATATGACGCAATGAATGACTATTCAATTCAAGAAAAAATTGATCAATCGAAAAAATTCGAAAGAGCTGAACTTCTCTTCATCATTTCCATTCTAACATTTGGACTGACTTATCTTCCTTATCGCTTTTATGCTAGTTTTAAAGGAAGTGAACTTCAGATAAGCTAGAAACAAAAAAGGCTGCCAATTGGCAGCCTTTTTTGTTTCTATTCCATTATGATTTAAGCAAGCGCATCCTCCTCAGCATATTCCTCAACGGGAATACAGCTACACATTAGGTTTCTGTCTCCATAGGCAGAGTCAATTCTACCGACCGTTGGCCAAAACTTATTACCTCTAACATATGAAGCCGGATAAGCTGCTTTCTCTCTGCTATATGGCATACTCCAATCACTAGACAATACGGACTCATTTGTATGAGGTGCATTTGTCAACACGTTGTTATCAACTTCTGCATGGCCATCGGCAATCTCTTGAATCTCTGCTCGAATACTTAGCATAGCATCACAAAAGCGATCTAACTCAGCTTTAGATTCTGATTCTGTTGGCTCGATCATTACTGTACCCGCTACCGGGAAGGAAACTGTCGGTGCATGGAAGCCATAGTCCATCAATCGCTTAGCGATATCTTCAACTTCGATATGTTGCGCTTTGAAACCACGACAATCAACGATCATCTCATGTGCAGCTCTACCTTTTGTACCGGTATAAAGAATTGGAAATTTCTCTTCCAGTCTTGCCTTGATGTAGTTTGCGTTCAAGATGGCAATCTTAGTTGCGTTCGTTAAACCATCAGGACCCATCATCGCAATGTATGCATATGAAATAGTCAATATACTTGCACTACCATAAGGTGCACCTGAAATAGCTGTGATGGCCTGATCACCACCTGTCTTTATATTAGGGTTACTCGGTAAAAAAGGCGCAAGGTGAGCCTTCACACCAATTGGTCCCATGCCTGGTCCTCCTCCTCCATGAGGAATACAGAATGTCTTGTGAAGATTAAGATGACAAACGTCAGCACCAATTAGGCCTGGGCTAGTCAATCCAACCTGAGCATTCATATTAGCACCATCCATATAAACCTGACCACCATGTTGGTGAATCAAATCACAAATCTCTTTGATACTTTCCTCAAACACACCGTGAGTGGAAGGATAAGTAACCATTAATGAAGCTAAATTTTCACTATGCTGCTCAGCTTTCTCAGTTAGATCTGCTAAGTCAATATTTCCTTTTTCATCACATTTAACAAGCACCACTTTCATTCCTGCCATGACAGCAGAAGCAGGGTTAGTGCCATGCGCTGATGTTGGAATAATCGCCACATTTCTATGGTGATCTCCTCTATTTTGATGATAAGCTCTGATCACCATTAGACCAGCGTACTCTCCTTGTGCACCTGAATTCGGTTGTAAGGAAACATCGTCAAAACCAGTGATCTCGGCTAACCAAGCCACCAAATCGGTAAACATTTCTTGATAGCCCTTCGTCTGATCGATCGGAGCAAATGGATGGATATTACCAAATTCTGGCCACGTAACTGGCACCATCTCGGCAGTAGCATTCAATTTCATTGTACACGAGCCCAAAGAGATCATGGAATGCACTAAGGATAAATCTTTATTCTCTAATCGCTTGATATAACGAAGCATCTCGTGCTCTGACTGATATTGATTAAATACAGGATGAGTCAAGAAATCACTTGTTCTATTCAAGGCCTCAGGGAAGGTGATCTCAACCTCTGCAGACATGCCGCTTACGTCTAAGTCCATTGACTTACCAGCCGCTTGGGCAAAGACGTTTAACACATCCTCCAAGTCTGCAATGCTCGTAGTTTCATCTACAGCAACTCCGATATTTCCGTTAGCGAAGTATCTGAAGTTAATTTCTTTTGCTTCTGCAATTGGTCTAAGACTGGCTGCAAAATTAGCATCCGACTCAACTTGGAGCGTGTCAAAGAAAACATCATTGAGTTGCGTAAATCCTAGCTGACCAAAACCATTGCTCAGCAACTTAGCTTTGCCATGAATGTTACGCGCGATACCTTTCAGTCCTTCAGGCCCATGATAAACACCGTACATTCCGGCCATTACACCTAGAAGTACTTGGGCAGTACAGATGTTGGAAGTAGCCTTCTCTCTTCTAATATGCTGCTCACGGGTTTGCAGTGCCATTCTATAGGCCTTGTTACCGTGGCTATCTAAGGACACTCCGATAATTCTACCTGGTATCTGTCTCTTAAACTCTTCTTTTGTCGCAAAGTAGGCTGCGTGAGGCCCACCAAAGCCCATTGGCACACCAAATCGTTGTGTTGTACCGATCACAGCATCAGCGCCCATCTCTCCCGGTGGAGTTAATAGTACCAATGACATAAGGTCTGCTGCGGCAACTACAAATACGTTCTGCTCTTTGGCAGTCTCAGTAAATGCACTAAAGTCTCTTACATTACCATCCCCACCCGGGTATTGATAAAGCACTCCATATAAATTAGGATCAGTCAGGTCTACTTGATCGATATCACCAATCTCTAGTTCGATTCCAACAGGAATTGCTCGAGTTCTAAGCACATCAAGGGTTTGAGGAAAAGTGTTTTCGTCAACGAAAAACTTATTGGCCGTCTTCTTCTCCTTCTTTCTTTGTCCGGCAAACATGGTCATCGCTTCAGAAGCAGCGGTTGCTTCGTCCAGTAAAGAAGCATTAGCAATTTGCATTCCAGTTAGGTCGATCACCAAAGTTTGGAAGTTGATAAGTGCTTCGAGTCTTCCTTGAGCTATTTCAGCTTGGTAAGGTGTATAAGCTGTGTACCATCCTGGATTCTCAAGAATATTCCTTTGAATCACACCAGGCACTATTGTTCCATAGTAGCCCATACCGATGTAAGATTTGAAAATCTTGTTCTGAGAAGCCATCGTTTTCAAGTCATTTAAGAATTGAAATTCAGACTTGGCAGGAGGCAGATTCATTGCCCTTCTCAATCTGATACTTTCCGGTACAGTTTCGTCAATAAGTGTATCAACACTATCAGCACCAATCACTTCAAGCATCCCCTTGATTTCAGAAGCATCGGGGCTGTTATGTCTGTCCTCAAATTTTGGGACTTGGTTCAAATCAATTTTCATCATTTTCGAATTCCAATAAGTTCTAATTTCCTCTCTTCCAAAAGATGCACAAATGTAATTGACAACGGATTGATTTCCTTGTATATCAGATCAAAAAACCCTGCCGTTGGAATAAGAAAATGGATACTGTTTTAACAATTATGTTTAGTTTTAGCATGCAAAAAAATTGTAGTAACAAATTGTTTATAATATGAGGAAATTAAAGGCATCCATTTTAGGATTGTTAGTCTTAAGCTTTGCAGCCACAGCACAAGATGCTTCTGTAAAATACGCTAAGACCATTACACCAGAGGACATGAGGAGTAAACTTACCATACTTGCTTCTGATGAATTTGAAGGTAGAGAGACTGGTACTGAAGGCCAGAAGAAGGCTTCTAAGTTTCTAGAAGATTTTTATAAGAAAATCGGACTTCAAGGACCTGTTGATGGAACCTATCGTCAGAAATTCAGCATGTACCAATCAGACTGGTCTGAAGTCTATGTAAAGGTAAAAGGGAAGAAGAAAATGAATGGAGTAGATTTCATTTTCTCTGGCAGCGCCAACATGGACAAAGAAATGAAGCTTTCTACCGTATTCATCGGTAATGGCGATGGCCTAGCTGACATGGATGTCAAAGACAAAGGCGTTATGGTTACTGCTTTCTCAAGAGAGCTTTTAACAAAAATAAATGAAGCTGGCGCAAAGGCAATCTTTAGAATGAGTGCCAATGATGAGCAGTTTATGCAAACTATGCCTCGTCAAGCAAGAAGATCTATGAAAAGTAGATTGAGGTTTGACAAAGAGTTAGGGGCAAATCAAAGCATGATTTTCAATATCACTAAGGAAATGGGTGCTCACCTATTGAATTCATCTGTTGAAAAGATTGATGCTGCGGCAGATAACCCTGCTAGCATTAAGCCAAGTACTATTCGTCTGATGGTTCAAGAAAAGCTTGTAGAGCTAGGTACTGAGAACATGATGGCTTTCTTAGAGGGTACTGATTTGAAAGATGAGGTATTAGTTATTTCTTCTCACTACGATCACATTGGACAGAATGAGGATGGATCTGTAATTAACAACGGAGCTGATGATGATGGCTCTGGTACTACAGGTGTAATGGAAATTGCAGAAGCATTTGCTCAAGCAGCCAAAGAAGGAAACGGACCTAGAAGAAGTATTCTATTCCTAAATGTGACAGGTGAAGAGAAAGGACTTTTAGGTTCAGCCTATTATGCTGACAACCCAATCTTCCCTCTAGAGAATACTGTCAACAATCTTAACATTGATATGATTGGCCGTGTAGATCCTGATCATGAGAATGACAGAGACTATGTTTATGCTATTGGCTCAGAGAAACTTTCAAGCCACTTGAAAATCATTTCTGAGTATGCAAACATTACATACCTAGGAATGAATTTGGACTATCGTTATGATGATCCTGCAGATAAAAATAGATTCTACTATCGTTCTGATCACTATAACTTTGCAAAGAAAGGTATTCCGATCATTTTCTACTTCAACGGAACTCACGCTGACTATCACCGTCCTTCTGATACGGTTGATAAGATTGAATTTGACGTAATGGCAAGAAGAGCACAGCTTGTTTTCCATACTGCTTGGATTTTAGCTAACAGAAATGATAGAACTCCTGTCGACAGAACTGACGATATGGATTACAATCGTTAAGAACGTTTGAATCAAAAACTATAAAGGCTACTTTCGAGTAGCCTTTTTTTATGTCAAATACCTTACATATACTCAACGGAGACAGTACACTTAATCAATTCAACGCATCAGGAATTGAAGGAGAAACTTTCGTTTGGAGAGAAGTCCTTTCCGATGGACCTGTGCTTATCGAGTTTGGAAGCGATGCCTTTTGGAGTGTTCGGGATTCATTTATGACCTCCGAATTCAACTTGGAGAGCGGACAATACTTGAAAGATATTATTCCTTTCAAAGCGCTCGAAGAGAGACTTTCCGAGTATCAAGAAATAGTCTTATGGTTTGAGTATGACTTGTTCTGCCAAATCAATGTGATTGCCTTAATCCAATGGATCGGTAAGCAGAACCTAGACAGTACCATCTCCCTAGTCTGTGTTGGTAAAATAGACGACTCTAATCAACTTTTTGGATTAGGTGAAATTGAGGCCATGCGCTACACTGAACTTTTAGAAAGCCGACTAAAATTAGGCGCTCGTGAATTTGATTTCTGCAGCGATGTTTATGAAGGTTATTGTTCTATCGACCCCAATGATCTTTACAACTACATATTGATGAGTTTCTCAGGATTTCCTTACCTGCCTGAGGCCCTAGAAGTTCATTTAAAAAGATTCCCGAATAAGGAAACTGGATTAACAGAAATTGAGGAAAAATTAGTATCCTTCATTAAGGCAGGAGAAACTGACAAGATAAAGCTAATCACAAAAATGCTCAGTTGGCAGCGATATCATGGCTTTGGTGATCAACAATACATCAACGCCCTAAATAGATTAAAGCCACTCTTCGAAGACTTCGAAACACTAGAGTTAAAGTCAAAACTAAATAAAGAGGAAATTGAAAAATTGGTTAACCGGGACAATAGACTAGGTGGTGCTAAACTCTGTGATTGGTATTGGGACGAACAAGAAAAAACGCTGATCCCACGGGAACCAGCTTCATAATATTCTTCGACAGCTTTTCTAATTACTTGTAGAGAGCCTTACTCGACCATCCTCGATTCTTATATCTACATTAGCTGTGCCTCCATCAAGTTCAAGTCTGGATCTGTCTTCAGTTTCTTGAATCGTCTTAAAGGCAGAGCTCGCGGAAACTCTTCCGTCATCCATGACCACATTAAATTCTCCACCTCCACCAAGCACGATAAAGTCGATATTGGCATCGTCACCAGACAATTCATATCGACCGTTGTCAGAGAGGCTTGTCTCAAAAGACACACTTCCATCTTCTGAATCTACTTCGACACGATCAAACGCACCGTTTCGTACATCAATATCGCCATCATCAACACGGATGTAAAGCGAACCTTTACCGCCATCCATTCTAAGGTCACCATCTTCTAACTGAATATCGAATTTATCGCCATTACACTCTATCAATTCGACATCGCCATCATCAGTTTCAATCGAGATTTCTCCATTTACACTGCGAATCACATAATTATCATCATCTCCCTTGATTCTTAAAGAGCCTGTTTTCGGCATTTCAATTTCTATCTTATATGTTACGCGTGATGTACCTATCTGAAAAGTGACTCCCCTTTGAGAAGGTTCTTGGATGTATAAATCTCCTTGACGCTCTTCAACCTCTATATCAAAGCGCGATCGATTAGAACGGATACCTCTAGAAGTCTCTGTCCGGTCAATTACGACATGAACATCTGTACGGTCAGAACCAGTGATCTTGACATTAGCATCTTCAGACTTTAAATGGATTGTTCCATTGGAAGAAAGAGAATAAACTTCGTCTAAATTGAAATTATTTTCCTGTGCTGAAATATTGCCAACCATCAGCATCAGCAAAAAGGCACTTGTTAAAAGCAGTTTTGTTTTCATAATATTCTGAGTTGTTGTTAAACCCAACTAGTGCAATAGACTTTCTATTACTCAAACAGGGTGAAAATTTGACCAAGTGAAGTTAACGAATATTAAGCAATAAGCACTTCTTAGGACTATCGCTTATTCTTGCGTCCTTTACCTCGCTTGGAAGCTGATAGTTTGTCTTTAAACTTATGTTTCTTCTCATGAAACGCTCCTTTAAAGTCAGGGTCTGCCCTCCTTCTCATGTTATCAATTATGCGATCCATGTCTTGCTGTTCTTCGAAAGGAGTTTTTTCTATGACTACCCCAGATGGGATTTCCTTCTTAGTAATCACCTCTTTGATAAGCGCCTCAATCCTAGGAATATGCAGCATTTCTAAATGATTAGCAAAAGAGATCGCCATACCTTCATTTTCTGCTCTACCGGTTCTACCAATACGATGCACATAATCTTCATAGATTAAAGGTGTATCAAAATTAATCACGTGACTGACCATGGACACATCCATTCCTCTTGCTGTCACATCGGTAGATACTAAAACTCTTATATGACCTTCTTTGAATTCATCCATGGCATTAATCCGTGAATTCTGCCCTTTATTGGCATGAATAACTCTTACAGGCCCCATGGACTTCCTTTCCAAGTAATGAGCAATATTATCAGCAATGGTTTTTGTCTTTACAAACACGATCACCCTTTCGAAAGACTCGTCCTGCAAAAAGTGACTTAATAGGTTAAGCTTAGTTCTAAAGTTTGGAACTTCGTACAAGACTTGGTCAATAGTAGCAGCCACAGTTGACTGAGGAGATACCTCTATCCTTTCAGGGAACTCTAAAAACTCTTCTGTAAGTGTGACCACTTTGTCGTGCATCGTAGCTGAAAACAGCATGTTCTGGCGCTTGACCGGAATGAGCTCTAAAATATTTCTGATTTGCGGCATAAACCCCATATCCATCATTTTATCCGCTTCATCAAGTATGAGCGTTTTTATGCCTCTCGGATAAATTGCTCCCTTTTTATACAAGTCTAGAAAGCGTCCTGGCGTACTAATGATAATGTCAACACCCTTATCTAACTCTTCTAATTGAGTTTTAGGACCAAGGCCCCCGTAGAGTGTAACCACTCTCAAATCAGTGTACTTGGAGAGGGCTGAAAAATGTGCTGAAATCTGAATGACCAGTTCTCGAGTAGGCGCCAAAATTAATGCCCTTGGATGTTCTCCTTGAGCATACTTTACCTTCATGATCAAGGGAGTGGCAAACGCTAACGTCTTTCCAGTCCCAGTCTGAGCTATCCCTAAAAGGTCGTGTCCAGCCAAAGCAATGGGAATGGCCTTTCTTTGAATTTCAGTTGGATTAGTAAAACCTAACTCCTCTATGGCATTCAAAATCTGCTTATTTAGCTTCAAATCTTGAAAATTCTGAATTTCTTTTGCCATTTTGAATTGATTCGTATTTGCTTTGCATCGCAAGTACGTGAAACACTCGACAAAATAAAATCATAATGGCATCCATCCTCATATTGAACGGCACCTTAGTCAACGAAAACCAAATATTCGAAGCTGACATCTTCATAAAAGATGATCTCATTGAAGAAATCGGAAAAAATCTTCAACACAAAGAAGCGGACAGAGTCATTGATGCTACAGGGAAAATGATCCTCCCCGGCTTGATAGATGATCAAGTTCACTTTAGAGAACCAGGCCTTACGCACAAGGCTGAAATCTATACGGAATCGAGGGCAGCAGTCGCAGGTGGTATTACGTCTTTTATGGAAATGCCGAATACTGTCCCCAATGCACTTACCCAAGAACTACTTCAGGACAAATACGATATCGCAGCGCGAAACAGTCTTGCCAACTATAGTTTCTACATGGGAGCCTCTAATGATAACCTAGATGAGGTATTAAAGACGGATCCAAAAAATGTCTGTGGCACTAAAATATTCATGGGGTCGTCCACCGGTAATATGCTAGTTGATAACCAGAAAACATTGGAAGGAATTTTCGCTAATTCTCCGACCCTAATCGCAACGCACTGCGAATCAGAAGAAGTCATACAAAGAAACACTAAGGCAGCAAGAGAAAAATACGGTGAAGATGTACCTATGGCGATGCACCCGGTCATTAGAGATGAAGAAGCTTGTTATGAGTCATCTTCTTTCGCGGTGGGCTTGGCTAAAAAGTCTGGTGCAAGACTGCATATTTTGCATATTTCAACTGCTAAGGAATTGGAGCTTTTTGACAACACTATTCCTCTTAAAGACAAGAAAATAACTGCAGAAGCCTGTATACACCACATATGGTTCTCAGATGCAGATTACGCAGAAAAGGGCTCTTTAATTAAATGGAATCCAGCGGTTAAGACTGCTGCTGACAGAGACGCCATACTTCAAGGAGTGATTGATAATAAGATTGACGTCTTTGCCACTGACCATGCGCCACATACTTTAGAGGAAAAGCAGAACAGTTACTTCTCGGCACCATCAGGAGGACCTTTAGTACAGCACTGCCTCCCAGCACTCTTAGATCTTTACCATCAAGGAAAAATATCTTTAGAGAAGATTGTTGAGAAGTCATCTCATGCAGTAGCAGATCTTTTTGATGTAGAAAGAAGAGGCTACATTCGAGAGGGATATTATGCCGACCTAGTACTCGTTGATTTAGCGCAAGCTAATGAAGTAACCAAAAGCAGCCTCCTCTATAAATGCCATTGGTCTCCATTTGAAGGACATACTTTCAATTCTTCTGTAACTCACACCATCATTAATGGTAAGCTCTCGTATGAGGAAGGTAAGTTGATAGAAGTAGGCACTGGTATGAGGTTGAAATTTACGCGATAAAAATACCACATAGCTTTTTGCATATTCGGTTTGATAATTTACTTTTGCACACCCTAACACAAGAGGTGTTAGTAAATGGTGGTTGTAGCTCAGTTGGTTAGAGTATCGGTTTGTGGTACCGAGGGTCGTGGGTTCGAGCCCCATCTTCCACCCTTTCAAAGGGAGCTTTTAAAAGCTCCCTTTTTTTATGCCTTCTTACTCAAAAAAGTATTTCCCATTACTTTCCTTACTCCATCAATCAAACTATCTTATTTAAACTGGCAGCTCATAAAGTACGCTCTAAAGGACAGAGCTAAGTTAAAATAGTAGCATAAAATACACTGAAGGCCTGTTTTTTTAGCGCTAATAAATTCTAACAATAGCAATATTGTATCAGGTCATTTAAGTAAATTGAGTTTGACACAACTAATTCAAGTTTTAGTCAAATAAAACTCTGAGAATTGAAAGGCAAGTTCGAAGAAAATAAAAACACACGTCCTGTACTCGACAGGCTTGGAAAAGACTATGCCAAACAGATTGGTGGAAACCTTATCGAGACGCTGAGCAAACTGCATTTAAATATGTTTCAACCCAGTGAGGTTGAGTACGTTTTTCAACTCATAGAAGCAGAATTACGTGCTACCGATGCCATCCAAATCAAAACTCTATTAGAAACCCTCAGAGAAGCGCATCAAGACAGGTGGATGTTAATACAGCGATATGCGGAAGATATTGAAGAGCATAAAGTAAGCTCAGCTGCAAGTCACCAATTAATTGCCCTTATCCAACTGGCAGAAGAGAGCTGATAAAGCCTTCTGTAGCATCAAAATATTGCTAGATAACCGATTTATTATATCTTAGTACTAATGGACCTTGACCAACATCCTGGGAAGAAGATTAAGTGGATTATTGAGCAGTTCGAGAATGGTAATACTGCTGCTTTTGCCCGCAAAGTTTTCTTAACGGCCCCAACCGTAGATGCATACATTAAGGAAAACACCAAGCCTGGTTATGATGCCATACAAAATATTCTAAGGGCCTACCCTGAAATAAACATGCATTGGTTCATACTTAATCAAGGCCCAATTAAACGAGAGCTAAGCGACACTGAACTAGACGCACTAGAAGAGAACCATCGACTGAGAAAAGGTATCCAAGATTTATACGAATTATATGTAGAAGGAAATAAAGACTAGAATTAGTCTCTACGAATTCTATTTAGAATTTCATCGGCTACAGACGCCCTATCCGCTTTTAAGCTCGCCTCAAAAATACGTTCCCTTCTCCTATTGAAGCTTAGCTGTACTAGATAAACGAATAACATAATGATGAGAAGCCCTGCGACTCCCAAAGGCCAGTAACGTCTTAAGAGTGCAAGCCGCTCTGCTTTTAAAGCTCGATCTGAGAGTATTGTATCTATCCGTGTATTGAAAGCCTGAAGGGTTGGATTTGTATCTCTTTGGTTGCTTTGAATGGTCATCCAGCCTTTGAAGTTAGCTGCATAAAGATCGCTATACTCTATTGCTTTATTGATATCAGATTGTCGATAAGCCTTTTGCAACCAATCATATACAATAAATAGGTCTGGATCATTTTTCAAGCCATCGTAGGTGTTAATAGCAGTCTCCCACATTGAAATTGCGCTAGTAAAATCGCCTTGGACAAATGACAACTCGCCCAAATCAAGGAGAGTGATAAACTGAGCTTCTTTACCTGAGTATTCTTTTTTAAGCCCTAGTGATTCATTAAAGTAGTTTTTAGCCTTAACATAGTCCTCCTGCTCCATGAAAGTAACAGCCAAGTTATGCAATGCTGAAGCCCTAATTGAAGGATCAACCTTCTCGTTCAATGCTGCAATGGCGAAGAAATTCTGGGCTTGTACATATTCTTTGTTCTCATGCTTAATCAAGCCTAATTGATTCACAACTTTTGCGAGTAAAACAGTATCCTTCTCATACTCTGAATCTTCCCACATTCCAATCAAAATCTCTCCTGCTAACAAATGTTGACCATTCTCAACCAATTCAATGGCTCTGCCGTACGGAAAGTCAATTAGCATTTCAAGGTCGCCATTCAACTCGGCTTCTTCTGGATAGAATCTTACATAGTCTATTGCAGTCTCATGTGCCTTTTGATACAAAAAAGCAGCACCCTCATGGTCAGAGTAGCTTGATTTGATAAGTGCCAGATTACTAAGTATGGTCGCCTTATTATATAAGTCAACAGTATCCGTTTTTTCCAAATACTCTAGTGCATCCGTATAGTTGATATAAGCAGACTCGTAGTCATTCAACATTAGACTTATATAGCCCATGACATTCTTAGCGGAGACCATTCTGTAAATATCTCCCTGCCTTCTTGCCAACTTGAATGCCTTCTGCGTCAATTCTATTGATTCTTCTGGAGAAGATTCAACAAGATCGATTGCTTCGTTCAACAACTGCTTAACATCAGAACCTTGACTAACGCCAAGAAACTGAGTGCTAAAAATAATAATCAGTATGTAAACTGCTTTACGCATCAGTAACGGTCTATTTTTTCATTATTATCGACACCGAAAATAATGAAAAAAAGGCAAAATATTAGAGGTCTTACCTTTTTTGTCACCGTTGACTATGAAAACTACATTCTAGGCTTTCTTACTTTTTTCTCTCCATTATCTTTAGTTGTACTTTGAGGATCATCGATTGTGATCTGTGGAACGACAGGATCTGGCATGGTATCTTCTGATACGTCAGCACATCCAAAAGTTAAAACTGTAAGGGCGAATAATAAGAACAATCTCTTTTTCATAGTCGATTTATTTAATTGAGGAAACCAATGTATTGAATTCACTCAATTGAAAGTTAATCTATTTGAAGAAATGCAACCAATTCGAAGAATATGCAAATGATCAAAGCAAAAGCTATCGGACCAACATCCGGATACTCACATTTTGAAGTTTAAAAAATCCAATTCAAAAAATTAACTGGCCCAACAGTCGAGAGTCTTACCGTGATCGTAGGGATAAAGTACGCTCACGCTAACCGTGGATTCTGGTGTCAGAATAATTCTTAAAAGTAGTTTCCCCAAACACCATTTGTTCATATTCAGAATGCACCAAGTCAAGAAAATAAAGTAGATGTATTCCAGAAACATTTAGCACCTCATTCAAAATGATCCGAAATAAAGAAATCCTAAACGAGAGATCTTAACCCCTTCGTATCCATGGGGTGTTTTACTGGTATAAAGGGTAAGCCTCCTCATCGGTAGTAAGAAATAAGTACCGATAAAACAGAAATTGTACCTACTCAATCATAAATAATTGACTTTCTGATGATTATACACTTCCTTATGAATAGCATAAAGTTATAATTGAGATTCAACGTTCTAAAACTAAGGCCCAAGCTATCTATGAATTCTACTACCGACTTGCCACTCACATTTGATTACCCGTTTGAAAAAGCAAGTCTTTTAGAGGAGATAGACGTTTGGATGGACTCAAATACATTCGATACTGATCAATCTTATGTCTGGGAAGTTGGCGTTTGTACTGAATCAATACTGAAAAGCATACAGTCTAGGGTGTTGAGAGATATTGAATGTAAGCACTTCAGGTGTTGGGAGGGTCATTCATTCAAGGGAGTGATCGGTATTTTAAGCCACCTCAATAAGCGCAGGTTAGTTTTTAAGTCAGAACTCAGCGACTACACAGATAAAGGGCAATATCTCTTCATGTACAAGACTTCATGCACTACTAAGAGTCTGTTTTATCACACTTTACACCACTAGTTCTTATTCGAATGATTATCTTCACTTATGTCAAAAGACATTGAAGACTTCTATCAATTACCTATCAGCGAACAAGCACGCTTACTATACCTTGATGGAACCTTTACTTTCTCAATAAGATATTATGGCTACAAAGTCAACTTGTACTTATATCGAGATGATTACATCGAAGTATTCTATAATCATAAGCAGGACTCGATTGAGAAAATACAGCCTTTAGATTACCAACATACACGAATGAAGTTCTATGCTGACCAAATCAACATTAAATCAGTGGCCAGCTGACTGGAGAATTGCCTTGTGCACCTTTAATACTTGAGGGATAAGTAGACTATCAGAATCATTTTGAATAGCATAAGTCGATAACTTCTTTCTAATACCGTCACTTGTTTGCTGACCGATAATCTGCTCTATCTGCTCCGAAGTCCTTTGGAGATCTCTTAAAAGCACACGCTTAACCCTAGTTTTCTTTGATGCATAAACGCAGATTGTTTCATCCAAAGACTTATAAGATGCTGTCTCATAAAGTAAGGCCGCTTCTTTAAGAACATATGGATGTTCTCTCTTGGATTCAACCCATAATGTAAAGTCTTTGGCAACGGCTGGATGTACTAGATCATTCAATTTTTCTAACTCAGTTGGATTAGAAAATACTATGTCCGCTAGATAGGAACGGTTTAGTTGACCATCAGCTGTATAGCTTTCGTTACCAAATAGGGATTTAACTTTAATGACTAATGCCTTATCCTCGAGTAGTAGTTGTTTACCCCTGTCATCAGCATAATAGATGGGGACCCCAAAAACCTCAAAGATTTTACAGACCGTACTCTTTCCGGAGCCTATGCCACCAGTAATTCCTACCAGCCTTGGCTTATTCATTTTTGAAGACTCTAATGGACCTTGGAGATACTTGCACCTGCTCTATACGCTCATCTAGTCTAATCACGTTTAGCAAAACTGTTGAGTCGGCAGGGTTCATAGCAGTATAGTCAGCTGTAACTCGAACTCTAGCGGAGTCCGTTACGTCAAAATAAGTTTCAGCAATTTTGTAGAGAACCGCAGCCTGAGTAATATCTGATGTCCAAAGACTATCTGGGAAATTTACTAGATCTATTTTTATGTCATCATTCACATCCAACATGCGCACTACTTCAAAACTAATCATTACTGACTCTAGCTGTGACTTAATGAATGAAGGAGCCTTTGGTAAATCGATTTCTTCTTTTATATCTCTATCAATGCCAGCAATATTCGCCTCTACATAGATAACTCTATCCAAATCTTTAATGATACGTTCAGGACCAGTCCATACGACCGTATCTGGTGCTATTACTATTGGCGAGGCAATCCTATAACTCTCGTCCATGCTAATGGATGATGGATCTAAAGATAATTTGAAAGTTCTAGAGACTTTCTTCTGAATGTCAAAAGTGATAGAGTCGCTAAGGATAAAATTGATTACTACAGGATCTAAACTAGGGGTTAGCTGGCCCCTCAAAGAGGAGGTCATTAGGTAATTTACCTTATCAGGTTGATTTAAACTGACAATAACCGGACTCATATTAAAGCCAAAAGAACGAGTCATCAAATCCCATCCTCCTCCAGTAACTTCAATCGGAATGCGCGAGGGTAAATCCCCTGTTGCTATGTATTCATTTTGATCAAATTCAATTGCTATAGGATAGTTGATCTGACTGATATAGTCATCCTTGTTCAGTGCACTAAAAAACCAAAAGGTGGTAGATATGACTATGCATAACGCTACCACCTTAAATTTCTCGTCTTTACTACTCGGGGTATAAAAAGACTTTTTTAACCTTTCAATTATGTCTTCTGCACTTATCACGCGAGCTTAAGATTTATCAGCCTCCCGCTTACTTGCCTCCAAAGAGATCGCAGATCTTTCAAATTTAATCTTAGTGCTTTTATCCACTTCAATGGTTATTGTATCTTCATCATGGGCGTACACTTTTCCGTGTACACCACCGATGGTAACAACAGCATCACCTTTTTTAATCTCGCTAATAAACTTCTTTTGATCTTTTGTTTTTTTCTGCTGTGGCCTAATCATGAAAAAATAAAATACCAATGCGATACCTCCAAAAAGTAATACTTGTTGCATCCAACCACCACCTTGTGGTTGAGCCTGAGATAATATATTATAAATCATTAAGTCGATCTTATGGTTTAGGCTCAGCGTTCACTTGAACGAATCCTCTTAAGTTTAGTCTAGTTTGTCTTGGATTAGTATTCGCTACAATAGTAATCACAGGGCTCTGTTGTCCAGATTTTCCTTTGCTATCATATCTCACAACAATCTCTCCTTGTTCTCCTGGAGCAATTGGACCAGTAGGTTTCTTAGGTACGGTACACCCACAAGAAGCAGAGGCACTTTGAATAAGTAAGTCTTCTGTACCATTGTTTGTAAACTTAAATGTATAGTTCACTACTTCACCCTGGTTGATAGTCCCGAAGTTATGCATCGTGTTATCCCACTGAAAAGAAGCCCCTGAAGAAACACTAGCTTCTACAGCCTGTGCAGAAGGTGTAGGCGTAGTAGTATTTCTTACTACACTACCATTTTCCATTTGGTTTATACGTCTTTCAAGGTTTGCTACTCTTTTTTCAAGTTCAGCATTTCCACAACTACTAAGCATTACGATGAATGCTAGTGTACTTAGAAGTGTTACTTTAGTTTTCATAATTTTAATTTTTATTCCTTATCACCTGATTTAATTTGTCCAATTAGGTTGTCTACATCCGTTAATAGTTGTTCCGCTTTTTGACGTGCATCTGACACTACTTTTTGACCTTCTTCCTTCGCTGTCGAAGAAAATTCAACTTTACCATTAATCAAGTCTTCTAATAAGACTTCTAATTGTTTTTTGTATTTGTCTAACTGATAAGTCAGCCTATCTCTTGTATTAGAACCTTTGTCTGGCGCATACAATATACCAAATATGGCTCCTGTTGCTGCACCAATTACGAATGCTAATAAACTACTTGACCCTTTACTCATATTCTTATTTGTTGTCTAAAAGTCCTCTACCTGATTTCTTCAATTGACCACTTTCCTTGAGTTCACTTGAAATCACGTCCAAAATACCATTCACAAATTGCTTGCTTTTTGGCGTGCTGTAATTTTTCGAAAGCTCAATATACTCATTAATGGTCACCTTAACAGGGATATTCCTGAAATTCATCATTTCTGAAATTGCCATTTTGAGAATTATTTGATCTGTATTTGCTAATCTATCAACCTCCCAATTCTTAGTTTTTGCAGCAATCATTTCATTGTACTCTAAATCGTGCTGCACTGTAGTGTCTAATATCTTTTCAAAAAACTCCTTGTCTTCTTCCCAATTATTAGAAAAATCAGGCAATTCAAAAGTTTTCGGTTCGGTATCTTCTTCGACATCTCTCACCGACCTAGCGACTAAACTGCGAATGATTGACTTATTTTCAACCCAATGGATATCTTGCTCTTCAAAATATGAAAGGACCACATCAGCTTTGAACACGATCTGTTTGATTAAATAATCAACTATCTCCTTATCCTGGTCAAATGTTGGGTTCGCTATCCTTCTGTAAGTATTAAAAGTTTCATCTCTTTTCAAGACGTCTTTGTACCAACTCTTTAGATTGTCTTCTTCTCCCTCCCAGCTCATGTCTTTTTTAACAAGCGCCACCTGAACTTTAGATGACTTTCTAAAAAAATCTATGGCCCTGTTTTGAGAAAGGTTGTAATCGCCAACGAGCAACTTCTCTGGTGAGAGCTTTTTCCTTTTATCTGCCTCAGACTTACTCAAGTCAGACCAAGCGATCAGTAGACTCATCACCCAAAGGAAATGGTCGACCAATGACTCAGCATCCAATACCATGGATTTCCTAAGCCTTGCAAGGTCATCTTTCGTATTGGTGAGATAATTCTTATGTGCGTTGTTAGCTGCTGACTGAGCTTCCTTTGAAATTTCTAATCCCTCTGGAAGAGCTCTGCGAATAACTTTTTTCGCTAAAACGGCTTTTGCTTGCTCCTTGTTCGCCTTTAAAAGGTCACGATCTTGAACCTCCATTGAATTTAAATCAGGCTGAAAAAGATCATCGATCTCTTGCAAGCCTATGTTATAGTTGGCCTCTTTGCATTGACCAAAGGCGAAAATGGTCTGCATGGCTTTAACTCTTAATGATCTCCTGTTGAGCATTGCAAAAAGTATAAGAACTTGAAATTAAGTAGTGGTGGGTAGTATTTCTAACTACCCACTTAATATTACATTGAAAGTTTTACTCTTCCTATGTCTTCTATTCGTTTTTCTGCCAGTTTCATGGCAGCGTTTTGCGTAGGTATTCCTTTTTTGTCTGCTAATGCAAAGATGTTTTGCGTTGTATCATAGATTTTTTCAGTCCATGAATACGCTTGCTCTTTGTTATAAGCACCCGCTAACTCACCAGAGATGTTAATGATTCCTCCTGCATTTATTACAAAATCCGGAGCGTAAATCATACCAGCATCGACTAGCATTTGACCATGACGTGCTTCATCTTCCAATTGGTTATTGGCTGCACCAGCAATAACATTTGCCTTAAGTCTTCCGATGGTATCATCATTCAATGTGGCACCCATGGCACAAGGCGCATAGATGTCGACATCTAAATCATAGATTTCATTCATCCCTACGATTGTAGCTCCTGTTTCAGCTGAAACTTTGGCCAGCCTTTCTGTATTAATATCAGTAATCGATATTTCAGCCCCTTCTTTAACCAAATAATTAATTAGGTACATACCAACTTGACCAACACCTTGGACTGAAATCTTTTTCCCGTTCAAACTATCCGTACCATAAGCTTTTTTGGCTGCAGCTTTCATTCCCATGTAAACACCATACGCTGTTACAGGAGAAGGATCTCCACTACCACCCATTTCTACAGGAAGTCCAGTCACATGTTTAGTTTCCATACCGATATATTCCATATCGCTGGTCTTCATATTCATATCTTCAGCAGTGATATACCTTCCTCCAAGGCTATTCACAAACTTTCCGAATCTTCTGAGAAATGCTTCGTTTTTTAATTTGGTTACGTCACCGATAATCACGGCCTTCCCACCACCTAAATTTAACCCCGAAACAGCGGCTTTATAAGTCATGCCTCGAGATAATCTTAATACATCAACAATGGCTTCTTCCTCAGTAGCGTAGTTCCAAAATCGCGTTCCTCCAAGCGCGGGACCTAATACTGTATTGTGAACACCAATGATTGCTTTAAGACCTGTTGCGTTGTCTTGGCAGAAAACTATCTGCTCATGACCCATCTTGGATGTTTGTTCAAAGATGGATATGCCACCGACTTTTTCAGCTACATCTACTTCATCCATTACATTCATATTAGAGTTTACTTTATATTTGCCTCTGATCTGCCGAAACAGTCAGTTTGACGAAGCGCAAAACTAACTAATTAATCGACATTTTCTAAAGATTAAAAGTACCCTCGGCAACCTTTAATGGGTTGTTTCTGTTAAAAATATCGTGAAAGAACTCAGGCACCTCAACAAGTATCTTTATAAATACAAGTACCTTCTAATCCTAGGGTTCATCTTCCTTGTGGTGTCCAACTATTTTGCAGTATGGCCAGCAAAGGTAGTACGCTACGCCATCGACTATGTAACTGAGAGTTTTGCCCTGTATAGGTTGTTTGAAGGAGGTGAACTGAGCGAAGGCTTATTCAAACAATTAGAGATAGGCGTCCTTGTCTTAGGTGCTTTAATGATTCTAATGGCCTTACTGAGAGGCTTCTTTTTATTTCTAGTGAGGCAAACCATTATTGTCATGTCTAGAAAAATTGAGTACGATTTGAAAAATGAAATTTTCGAACAGTATCAAAATCTCCCACTCAGCTTTTACCGAAGGAATAATACTGGGGATTTAATGAATCGAATCTCTGAAGATGTTAGTCGTGTGCGTATGTATCTTGGGCCTGGTATCATGTATGGCATCAACCTATTGGTCCTTTTTCCGATGGTTATTTATGAAATGCTAAGAGTCAATGCAGAACTGACACTTTATGCCCTACTGCCATTACCAATTCTTTCTGTTAGCATCTACTTTGTTAATAATATTATCAACAAACGTTCTGAAAAGATTCAAGAAAGTCTCTCTGATTTATCGACAAGTGTACAAGAAGCATTCTCTGGCATTAGGGTACTTAAAGCCTTCGTCAGAGAAGCCGATTCTACAAAGCGTTTTGATATCGAAAGTGAAAAATACAAAGAGCGATCACTTAAACTCACCTTTGTTAATGCCTTATTCGCCCCTCTGATTATGGCACTAATTGGTCTGAGTGTAATCTTGACTATTTACATTGGCGGTACGCAGGTTATCAATGGAGAAATTACCTATGGTAACATTGCTGAGTTTGTTATTTATGTGAATATGCTGACGTGGCCAGTAGCAGCACTTGGCTGGATCACCAGCATTAACCAAAGAGCTGCAGCTTCTCAAAAACGGATTAATCAATTCTTAAAAGAGAAAAACGACATCCAGTCTACAGAAAATCTGGACAAGGATATTGCGGGAGACCTTACTTTTGACAACGTAAGCTTCACTTATCCAGACTCTGGCATCACCGCACTTAAGAACATTTCGTTCGATGTAAAAGCTGGACAATCCATTGCCATCATTGGCACTACCGGTTCGGGTAAGAGCACTATCGCTAACTTGATGCTACGCTTATATGATACTACCTCTGGTTCGGTGTCAGTCGACAATCAAGACATTAAGAAGTATAATATCCCAAAACTGAGGAGTCAGATGGGATATGTTCCTCAAGACATTTTCCTTTTCTCTGATTCTATCAAGAATAACATTGCTTTTGGTAATGACGACATCACCGAAGAGCAAGTATTCCAAGCGGCAAGGGACGCAGACCTCTATGAAAACATTACTGACTTTCCCGATGGCTTTGAAACCATGCTGGGTGAAAGAGGAATAACTTTATCTGGTGGGCAGAAGCAAAGGGCCTCAATAGCCCGTGCTATTGTCAGAAACCCAAATATCTTGATTTTGGATGATGCCCTTTCAGCAGTTGATACAAACACTGAAAACACTATTCTAAACAGTCTTGCAACAATAATGGAAGGTAGAACTACTGTGATTATCTCACACAGAGTGTCTTCTGCCAAGTTAGCTGACAAAATCATTGTTCTTGATGACGGTAAAATAATTGAGCAAGGCACCAACCAGAGTCTTTTAGCTGCCAATGGTGTATACAAAGAGCTATACGAGAAACAGCTTAAGCAAGAAGAAGCTGAAGAGCCAATCTAGCTTACTTAGCTAGCATATCGATAATAATCAGATTGGCGGACACATATTGTTCTACAGTGAAATCTTGGAGGCGAATATTAGCCTGCTTGGCTTTTTCTCTAAGATTATCTTCAATGGCTTTAGGAGTTGGCATTACGCTATTATGCGCTTCGATGGTAGCACGCACAACCCTTGTAGTTGGGATTGTAATGCGTGAATATCCATGAGGAATACTTGCTAAGCCTTGGTCTAACTTAATTCCAATAAACAGCTTTTGCTCATCTTCAGCCAAAGTAGAATCATTATAATGGATCACTACGAGTGTGCCTTCAACTGCATTATCTTCTATATACTCTCGCGCTAAAAAGAATGCCTCCTCCACGGCTGAACTATCCGATTTCCCTTGGTAAGGCACTCCAATAAGGTTATAGTCACTCACATTTTCTATGGTATACTCCACCTTGTTTAGGCCACCTAGGTAAAAATACACTCCTGTGATAATGATAATTGCAGCGATCCCGAGTATGGTTATTTTCCCTTTAGTCATGAGGCTATTACTTCTTTGTATTGCATTTGGTAAAGGTTGGCATAGAAGCCTTTACTTTCCAAGAGTTCTTTATGATTACCAATTTCCTTTATCTCTCCCTTGTCCAGCACGATGATTTTATCTGCCCCTTGAATAGTGGAAAGTCTGTGGGCTATCACAATGGCCGTTCTTCCTTTCATCAGTACCTCAATGGCATTCTGAATGAGCTCCTCGGTTTCAGTATCTACTGAGGAAGTGGCCTCATCGAGTACGATTACTTTTGGGTCATAAACCATTGCCCTTACGAAAGAAATCAATTGTCGTTGCCCAACAGAGAGCGTTGAACCTCTCTCCATCACGTTGTAATCATAACCACCTGGCAATCTCTCAATCAACTTATTGACACCTACCAATTCTGCAGCTTCAATAATTTTACTATCTGGAATATCTGGATTTCCTAAAGTGATATTCTTTCGGATGGTATCAGAAAATAAGAATACGTCTTGTTGCACAACACCGATCCTTTGACGGAGCGCGCCCAAATCATACTCCTTAACGTCACGACCATCAATCTCAATTTTACCTTGGTTAATCTCATAAAAACGAGAAAGCAAATTGATCACTGATGATTTACCAGCACCTGTTGCGCCTACTAGGGCAATCGTCTGTCCTTCTTTTACTTCAAAAGAAATATCCTTTAAAACGTAATCCTCATTGTTATAAGCGAACCATACATTTTTGAAGGAAACGTTGCCTTTGATCTCTGCTGGAGCATAATCACCTTCATCGACAATATGATCTTTACTATCTAATAAATCAAAAATCCGATTGGAACTCACTATGCCCATCTGTAGGGTATTAAATCTATCCGCGATCAATCGTATCGGTCGAAAGAACATTTGGATATACATGATGAACGCAATGATTACTCCAGGTCCAATTTCCGAATTAATCAAAATCCCACGAGCCCCATACCAAACCGCCATTCCAATGGCAATGGCTTGAATAATTTCGGCTACTGGAAAGTAGATAGAGTAGTAAAGGACTGACTTGATGTGTGCCTTAGTATGATCTTTATTAATTTCTTGAAACTTGTCCATTTCTCGCTTTTCAGCATTGAATATTTGAACAATATTCATCCCCGTTACATGCTCTTGTACAAAAGAATTTAAATTGGAAATGGCATTTCTAACCTGATTAAATGTGACTTTGATTTTCTCTTTGAAGACGTACGTACTGAAAATCAATAAGGGTAGGGTAGAAAGACTCACAAGCGTTAATCGCCAGTCTAAGTAGAGCATAAAGCCCATCAGAAAAACCAGTTGAAGTAGGTCACCAATCAGAGCGGCAATACCTTCACTAAAGACATTTGAGAGTGTTTCAATATCTGAAACATTGCGAGTAACCAACCTACCGATAGGTGTCTTGTCAAAAAACTTAAGCCTTAGCTTTAGTAAGTGTTTGTACAGCTTAACCCTAATATCTTTTATGATCACTTGGCCAACCCATCCTGATAAATAAGTGTGTGAGTACTGAACAATGGCAAGAATAATAATATGAAAAGCCAAGATGGTGGTCATCAGCACCAAGCCATCATAATCTCCAGCAGGCACATACTCATCTATAGCCAGCTGAACTAGGTAAGGTCTAATAGGCGTTAAAACCGCCAGGAAAATGGTCAAAAATACCAGCAGATAAAACTGCTTAATATAAGGCTTCGCAAACTCGAAAAGCCTCTTTAGTACTTGAAAATCAACCAGATTTCCAGTTTTAACTTTTTCTTTCTCCTGTTCCAATCGTTAGAGATAAATTTCTTCTGGGTATTTGACTTCAGTCAAAAACAACCCATGTGCTGGTACTGCCCTTCCCGCTACCTTACGATCCTTGGCTTTTATTACATTAACAAACTCATCAACGGTAAGTTTGCCTTGGCCTACATCTAAAAGTGTTCCGACCAATGCCCTAACCATTCCACGCAAAAATCTGTTGGCCCTTACGTGAAAAACAAGCTGATCGTTTTCTAATAGCCATTCAGCTCTGTTGATTGTGCAAATAAAGTTATTCACTTCCGTTTTTACCTTACTAAAGCTCTCAAAGTCTTGCTCTCCTATTAATTCTTTTGCCGCTTGATTCATCAATTCTACATCTAGTAGATGATTAAAGTAATAACTCAGTCCAGTTGTAAAAGGAGATTTACTCCTATTGATAAAATATTGATAAGACCGCTCTGTAGCATCAAAACGTGCATGCGATCCAGGTTTTACCACATTGACCTTGTTGACTGAAATGTCAACAGGCAATATGCTATTCATTTTGAAGACCAAATCACTCGAATCCAATATTTGATCAATTTCGAAATGAGCAACCTGCTCTTTGGCATGAACTCCTGTATCAGTTCGTCCACTGCCCATTATTTCAATAGGCGTCCTCAGCACTTTTGACAGACATTCCTGTAACTCTTCCTGAACAGTATGCGCATTAGGCTGAATTTGCCAACCATGATAGTTGGTGCCATTGTAGCTAATGTCTAGGAAGTACTTCATAGAAGGTAGAATCTCGGAGTTAGGAGTTAGAATTGATTTTCGAAATGTAAGCAGATAGCAATTTACCCACCTGATTTACTTGATCAATCATGCTATCTTTTGATTGATGATAATTTAAGTCGGTCGAAAGTATAATAAAGTACTTGAGCTCTTGAAGAGACCCTTGAGAAATGTTATTAAACCTCAATTTGTCTTTTATACCACGCTTGGCAAATCCTTCCGCAATATTTGAAGGAATTGAATAGGCTGCTCGTCTCATTTGTGAAGTCAATCCAAACTGTTCCGACTTTGGAAATCTGTCAGTGAGGCCATAGACATCAAGTGTTAATTGATGTGACTTTTGCCAGACTATTAAATTTTCAAATGTGGAGGCCTTTTCCATTCTAACTTCTAAATTCTATCTACTAACCTCGAATCAGCATTTCTCAAAAATGATAGCAGCACCCTGTCCAACACCAACGCACATCGTTGCCAAACCATATTTAGCACCCTCTCTCTTCTGCATTTCGTGGAGTAGCGTAGCCGAAATTCTAGTACCACTAGCGCCCAAAGGATGACCAATGGCTATTGAACCACCATTTACATTCACCTTTTCTGGATCTAGATCCAGTTCTTTCATGCAAGGAATGGCTTGTGCAGCGAAGGCCTCGTTTAGTTCAATTAGATCAAGGTCACTAGAATTTAATCCAGCTCTTTTCAATGCCTTTTGCGTAGCAGGAATTGGACCTATGCCCATTACATCTGGTGAAACACCAGCTATGGCCATTGATTTTACTCTGGCCATTGGTGTCAGCCCAAACTGCTTTAATGTTTTCTCATTTACGATCAGGCATGCTGCTGCCCCATCATTAATTCCTGAAGAATTACCTGCAGTCACAGTTCCACCTTCTTTGAAAGCAGGCTTTAATGACGATAACTTCTCTAAGGTAGATAACCTCGGATGCTCATCTTTATCGAAATAAATCAGATCTGCTCTTTTCTGAGGAATACCTACTGGTACAATCTCGTTCTTAAATTTTCCAGCCTCATGAGCTGCTTGATATTTTTGCTGAGAAAGATGTGCAAATTCATCTTGCGCTTCTCGGCTCACCTTCCAACGCTCAGAAACATTTTCGGCTGTTTCTCCCATGGCATATGGATAGTGTAGTTCAGATAACTTCGGATTAGGAAATCTCCAGCCAATAGTCGTATCGAACATATTAGTTGCTCTACTAAAGGCTGTTTCAGACTTACCCATTACGAATGGAGCACGGGTCATGCTTTCTGTTCCACCTGCAATAAAAGCTTCTCCATCACCAACCATTAATCCACGGCTAGCATCCATGATGGATTGCAAACCGGAAGCACATAGTCTATTGACCGTAATCCCACCCACTTCGATAGGCAAACCAGCCATTAACGCGGCCATTCTAGCAACATCTCGATTGTCTTCTCCAGCCTGATTGGCGGCACCGAAAATGACATCTTCAATGAATTGAGGATCGAATCGAGGATTTCTTGCCATCAAAGCCTTGATCACATGGGCAGCCATGTCATCTGGACGAATTGAGGCCAAGGCACCGTTAAACTTCCCAATTGGGGTTCTTACTATATCAACTATATATGCAGATTCCATCTCTTATGTTTTCGAACTACGAAGTAACTCAATTTGCCTTAGCTCTAAAAACCACTTGAATCAAATCGTAGTTCCTCTTTCAAAATTAGTTTGGGTTTTGGCTATATTTGCTGCCCAAACAGAAAACCAATGATTCAACGTATCCAAACTGTTCTTTTGCTATTAGTAGCACTTTGTATGGCCCTCATTCTTGCCTACCCTATTTGGTTTGAGCAAAGTGCCGATGCCTCAAAAGGCATTATCATGACAGCCCTAAAAATGGAAGTGGTCGACTTGGGTGGTACACCAATGGATGGCAGTGATGATACGATTATAGAATCGAGAGGTACTTGGTACATAGCTGCTTTAGCAATAATAGCCTCATTTGTGGCTATATTGTCAATCTTTCAATTCAAGAATCGATTGAATCAAATGAAGCTTGGGGCACTGAATGCCTTGATCATGGCGGCAACGCTTGGGATCTGCTTTTACAAAGTCTATCAGTTTGAAGAAATGATAAATCCAGTAGCAGGAAATTTTTCACTTGGATTTTTTCTCTCAGCCGTGGCGATGATCCTCAATATCTTGTCAAACCGATTTATTCGCAAAGACGAAAAATTGGTCAAGTCAGTAGATAGAATTAGATAGAATTGCTAGTGCAAAGCAGCTCTTATCTTAAGGTTAGCTAAAACTTTAGCCTCCTTTTGCATTAGCTCCTCTAGCTTGGTATAGACCAATTCTTCATCAAAATAATTGAGTGCGAGCTTTACATAGATATTGCCGTGCTTCGCCTCTGACACCCAAAGTTCTTTATAGAAACGTTTCAATACTGGGTCTTCAATGTTATCAGCCACTAGTTTAAAGCGTTCGCAACCCCTGCATTCAATCACAGAACCTAATAATAGTCTAATCAAAAAACGAGACTCGTAAGACCCACCCTTAGCCTCTTCCATCAATTGATGGATATACAGGTCGGGCTCCATTTTAGCAGGTAGTGGCACATTCTTCTGCTTCATTACTTCATAGACTTGCTGAAAATGTTCAAGTTCCTCTAGAGCAGTCTCGATCATATCAGGAATGATAAAATCTCGATCAGGGTATTTAGCAATCAGGCTCATTGCCATAGCCGAGGCTTTCCTTTCACAATCTGCGTGATCTTGCAGAAAACTAGGAAAGTCAGCCAGTACAGCGTCAATCCATTCTTGAGATGAGGCGGTTAATACTTCAACAGAATATTTCATTATCTCGTCATTAGGATATTAGCACACTGGCTGATTAGGTTTGTGCCGTGCCAATACCTCAAAGATATATAGAAAACTATTTCAAACGTTTCGCTAATTCAAAACCATTGATTGAATCAGGCATGGACTCAACCTGCCAGATGATCGTTGTCATTCCTTGTCACAATGAACCAGACTTGATTAGCACCCTTGAGTCATTGATTGATTGTCAGACCCCAAGCTCTATAGTAGAAGTGATAGTCGTGGTAAACCAAAAAACTGGAAGTGATCAACTACCATTAGGTAAACAGAATGCAGAAACAATCGAGGTATTCAACGCTTGGAATGAGAAGCTTCAAAATGAATATCTAAAGTTTCACCTAGTCGAAGCCCTCGACATGCCAGTTAAACATGCTGGTGTAGGCTTAGCGCGAAAAATTGGAATGGACGAGGCACTAAGAAGATTTCAATCAATCAACAGAGATGGGACGATAGTTTGTTTAGATGCAGATTGTCGGGTATCAGAGAATTATCTAACCTCGATTGAAAAAGAGTTTGTCCAATCAGATGCGGGACTTGGCGAAGTCCGTTTCGAGCATCAATTCGAGCTTGAGGCTGACGAGAACTTAAAAGTTGGCATTATCAACTACGAGCTTTTCTTGCACTATTATGTCGAAGGTTTAAAGAAGTCAGGTTTTCCTTATGCCATTCAGACAATCGGATCCTGCATGCTAGTAAAAGCCTCCATTTATGCAAAACATGGTGGCATGAACAAAAGGAAGGCAGGAGAAGACTTCTATTTTCTTCATAAAATCATTCCTCATGAGGGGTTTATCGAAGTGAATGGAGCAAGTGTTTATCCTTCTTGCCGAACCTCTGATCGAGTGCCCTTTGGTACTGGGAAAGCCCAGCAAGACTGGCTAGATCAAGAAACGAAAGCGTACTTAACCTATGACCCAAAGGTCTTTGACGCATTAGAATCGCTTTTTAACTCCGTTGAAAGCCTCTTTCTTGATGAAATAAAGAAGGTTATTGACCAGCTACCAGAGATTCCAAGAGACTTCATCAATCATCACGACTTTATTGATAAAATAGACTTGATCAAATCCAACTGTAAGAATTTAGAGCAGTTCCAAAAACAGTTCTTTATCTGGTTTGATGGCTTTCTGTGTATGAAGTTCGTGCACTTTGTCAGGGATAACTATTATGATAATGTACCAATCGAGATAGCTGTTTCAGAATTATTGAATATCGATGAGGTGGGTGCCACGGAGCAACTCATACGAGTTCGAAATCATCATTTTAAGAAGTAATAGCCTTCAATCTTTTTCGGGATAAGAAGACGGGCAAACAGATAAACACCGCTATGATGGAGAACATCAGTCCACCAATAGTCCCTATGGCTAGAGAAAACCAAAAGACTTCATTCTCTCCCTCTAATAAGAATGGAATCAAGCCAAAGCAGGTAGAAAGAATAGTTAACATTATTGGTTGAGCCTTCCCAACGACTGCTTTTAAAATCGCTCGGTTTTCATTTTTCAATGATGAATTATTGAAGTCATTTACAATAAAAATGGAAGCGTTTACTACAAGGCCGCCCAATAGAATAAATGCCGCATAGCCTCCATTATCCATCGGAAAGTCAAATACACTAAATATCAAAAACAATCCAATGAAGGAGATAGGTATGGTAACGATAATATGAAATGGTTGCTTTAGATTCTCGAAGAGAATCGAACAAATAAAGAAGATACCTACGATCAAAATCAATAATAATCCATACTGTCTTTTCTCTCTTGCAAAGCTAAAACCACGCTCTCCCACCTCCACTTGATAACCCACAGGAATTTCAGCGTTCATTTCTTTTATATTTTCGTCACGATGCCTTTGTGCAAACTTGTATGATCCATTATAGTCATATGCCAACGCTCTGATGTATTGTCTATCCTCCTTGTGTATTTCATTGGCTGTCTGCTCAAAACTCAAAGAAGCATAGTCCTTAATTTTAATAAATCTTCCTGTGTCCAAAGGCAAAGCCTGTTCTGTCAGATCGTACTTGGAGAAAGCTTGCGCATTGCTCGCTTTTACATAAATAGGGAGTCTCTCATTCTTATAATTGGCTGATGCCGATAAACCCAATGGTACAGTCAGGTCTCTTAGCATACTGATCACTTCTCCTCTGTTAATGCCAGCTGATGCTAATCGATCAATATCAAAATCAAGCACATATTCGCTCGTGCGTTGACTTCGCCAACTTACTTGTGCGTTCGTGTTGACTTTATTAACACGTAAATGCTCCTCCAACTTGGCTGCTAGAATCGCAGCTTGTCTTTCCAGCTCATCAAAGTTATAGCCCTTCATCTTAACTCGGAGACTTGGGGTTTCTCCTCGTTCACCTCCAGCATTGAAGCCTTGACCAACTCCGTTTATCGCCCATGCTACTCCTGTTAAATCAATTGACCTGGCCTGTAGCCTTCCTTTGAGTTGATATGGCAGCGCAGAGTTCTCATATTCAGGTTTAAAAGTAATTTGAGTACTAGCATACCCGCGTGACACATCTGTTACGTACTTATCGATTCCCTCAATCCCAACTAAATACTCTTCAACCTTAGAAATCACAAAGTTTGCATCCTCTAAAGTGGTTCCGAATGGCAGTCTAGCGTTCACATTAAGCCGAGTCTGTTGCGGTGAACCATACCTAAAGCCAGAATACACTTCATTGACAAATTTACGGAGCGCTCCGCCTAACACTTTGTCGGTAATTGGTCTAATATCATCTTGGTACTTATCGCTTCCAATCGTTTGGTTGTACCAAGCTTGACCCTCCCATTGCACTGGTAATTTGAATACGGGCAGGCCGAAACCTAAGATTACAAGTACGATAAATGCTTTGCGGTATTTAACCACAAAGCCAATTGACTTCACATAGGCCTTGAACCATTTAACTTTTCTCCTGAGTTTCTGATAACCTTGCCTCCTTCCAATAGATAATTTCTCTTTAAAGAGCAGGGTATAAAGTGCTGGTGTGAAAAACAGGGCGATCAGCAATGAAACCCCTAAGTTAATGGCCACCACAATGGAGAAATCAGTCAAATCTCTTCTCTCAGCTTCAGGCAGCAAAAGCACCAACAAAAGAGCCATAATGGTTGTGAGTGAGGCGGCCAATAGCGCCAAAAAAATCTTTGCATTTTTCTTTCTGTGCATGTGGTCTAGCATCACAATTGCGTTATCCACTATCAAACCAAAGGATATAGTCACCCCTGCAATTGAATACATATGCAGTTCAACTTTTAATGCGTAAACAACAATGACCGTCAAACACAGATTGACAATAATACCTAAGAAGAGTGTGAACAGGTATTTGGGGTTTCGATTGATAAGAAAGATAAAGACAACTAAAATCAGCACGGATAAGCCAGTACGGATGTAGATTTTAGCCATCTCCTTCGATAAAAACTCTGTATCATCATTTTCAAGAATGATTTCCACGCCTTGAGGCAAACCACCATCCAGTTTGGCAATTGACTGTTTGACTTCATTAGCCAGCACTACTTTGTTGACACCGTCACGTGCGAAGACACTCATGTAAACGGCATTCTTTCCATTAATTCGCTTATAACTCGATGGCTTTTGCTCCTCCAAGTAGAGTTTAGCTACATCTTTAAGGGCGATAGATTTACCACCTATAATGGCTATTTCGATAGTTTCCAAAATGGAAATATCAAGAAGCTGGGCACTGGTTTTCAGGAAAAACCGCTGCCCGCTTGAAAGCTCAGCCATACCTGCATAAACAGAGTTATTCATTGAATTCAAGGCAGCCGTTATTTGCGCCTTTGTCAGGTCATACCTAATCAAAGTAGCTACATCAAAGTCTATCGATATCTGCAGGGAGTTTCCTCCTATAACTGCCACTTCTTTCACATCCTTCAATTGTGAAAGTGGCTTTTTTACAAACTCCTCTACGTCTTTCTGTAATTTATAAGAAGCATAAGGTCCATTGATAGAATATGAAAGAATAGGTCTCTTGGCCTCATTTTGATTTTCTCCTCCCCGATGCTCTATTCTTGGATAGGACATGCTCTCGGGAAGCTTTTTATAGATGTTTCTAATGATCGTACTGACTTCGAACTTTCTAAAGTCTATATCCACGCCTTTATCAAAGGATATTTCAATCTGACCGCTATTGTAGCGTGATACACTGGTCAGTTTATTGGTGCCTTCAAGTTGAGACAACGCGTTCTCCAAAGGAGATGTAGCCAATCGTTCTACAATGTCTGGTGAAGAATTCGGCAGTGAATAGGTGATGGTAATTGCCGGCTTTATATAGGTAGGCGTAAAATTCACACTGAGTCGTGGAATAAGCGCAAGCCCTATGATGGCCAAGACCAGAAAAGCTATAATTAGTCTGAAGGGCCGATTAATAAATGGCATCAGGTAATTTTACGAAATTAATGGTTTTAATTTGTTTTTTTAGAACTATTTTTAACATAATATGTTTAAAAACCTACTCATAGTATTTCTAGTAATTTTTACCTGCGCTTGTAATACTCAAAAACCTGAGTTCGAAGAACCAGATGTTGAATCGCTACGAAAGAACATTAAACCTACAGCGGTTGCCGTTGCCACGGCTACTTTTCGCCCCTTTGAGTTCTTGATTAACTCTTCAGGCACAATTTCCTCCGAAAACGAGTTGAAAATATCATTTCAAAGTTCTGGATATTTAGAAAGTCTCTCTATCAAGAATGGAGACCGGGTTAGAAAAGGACAAATTATCGGTAGCCTTGAAAATACGCAACAAGAATTCGCCAAAGAAAAAGCCGAACTCGCTTATGACAAGGCTTACGTCACTTTCAGGGATGACTCACTCGGTCGATTGAATAAAATTAATTCGACAGTGATGAATACCATGACCCTAAATTCTGGTTTAAAGGATGCGGAAATAAACCTGCGCGAAGCTCAAATCAACCTTACCAATACCATTCTCAAATCACCGATCACTGGTATTGTGGCCGAAGTCAAAGAGAAACAAGGTGATGTCATCAGTATGGGCACAGAATTATGCGTGGTTTACGATGCTAAAAACTTAGAGCTAACAGCAAAAATATTAGAGTCAGACTACAAACATTTGAAAATTGGATTGATAGCGGACATTTATCCCCTTGCCTTTAAAGACAAGTCGTTCCAAGCCTACCTTAAGGAAATAAATCCGAAAGTGGATGAAAACGGAATGGTAGAACTCAAATTGAAATTGAAAGATACCGAAGGGTTGCTGCCAGGCATGAATGCCAATGCTATTATCCGAGTTCCTCAAGCTAAGAATATCATTGTTCCAAGAGAGGCATTGGTCATTAAAACAGGCAGGGCCGTTGTCTTCACATATGAAAATGGTTTTGCGAAATGGAAGTACGTAGAAGTCGGTCTAGATAATGGGGTTGACCTTGAAATACTGAGTGGTCTTAATGACGGAGATCAGGTGATTATATCAGAAAACCTTCAATTGGCTCATGAAGCGCAAGTTTCAATAGCCACACAAATCGGAAACAATAACTAAGCCTAATGGTAAGATTTCTGATTAACAGGCCAATAGCCGTATTTCTTTCCTTCATTGGCATTCTATTTTTTAGTGTCTTGGCGATTAGGAATCTGCCCGTTTCATTGCTACCAGGAATCGAGGTACCGTCTGTTGTCATCAAAGTAGATTACCCGAATAACCCGGCTCAAATTATTGAGAACAGTATTCTCAAATCGATCCGCGGAGAGTTGAATTCTCTTAATAACCTCAAGTCAATAGAAAGTACTGCCAGCAGTGAAACAGGACTGATCAAGCTTCAATTCGAATATGGAACTCGAATGGACTTAGCCTACATCGAAATCAATGAAAAGGTCGATCGGCTTCAAGAATCCTTACCAAGAGACATGGATCGCCCAAGAATCATTCGGATCAATACTTCTGATATCCCGATCATTAGGGTTCAAGTTTTACCGAAAAATAGTGCCGATCTAGTCGCACTATCGCAGCTATCTGATCGGGTCTTAAAAAAGCGCATTGAACAGATTGAGGGCGTATCAATTGTGGATATCAATGGCATCCGAGAACAATTCATTTCCATTGAGCCTAATACTGCTCAACTTTCGGCACTTAATATCCCCGAATCACAAATTGAGAGTGTCCTGAACAGTGCCAACCGCGAACTCGGTCAACTCTCCATAAAAGATGGTCAATACCGATACTTTGTCAGAATGGCCAACCGCTTGGACGACCTTGATGAGATCAAAAAACTTCCTTTAACCACTCCGACTGGAGAGGTCATCAGCCTACAACAGATAGCGGATGTCAAATTTGAAACTGAGAAGGTTTTAAGCTACCACCTCTTTGGGCAACAGGAAGGATTAGTCATTACGGTGCACAAGCAGAACAGTGCCAAGATGACCGAACTCGTCCCTTTGATGTATGAGGCTATCGAACTTTTCAAAACGGACTACCCTGATGTAGATTTCGAGCTTACGCAAGATCAATCAACCCTTTTAAATGCAGGTATCGATAACTTAACAACAAGTTTAATCTATGGAGGCATCTTCGCCTTTGCCGTATTATTCCTATTCATGGGCAACTTCAAGATGCCTATTATCATGGGAATCACACTACCAGTTTCTCTAACGATTAGCTTCTTGCTATTTAGGGCCGCAGGGCTTTCCATCAATATCATTTCTCTAAGCGGGCTGGCCTTAGGATTGGGTATGCTCATCGACAACGCCATTATTGTAATTGATAATATTACTAGAAAACGTAAAGATGGACTCGACATCATAGAAGCCTGTGTAAGCGGAGTGAATGAAGTAATGGCACCATTGATCAGCTCGGTTTTGACCACCTTAGCAGTGTTTGTCCCTTTAGTCTTTCTCAATGGTCTTTCAGGAGCACTATTTTATGACCAAGCGGTTTCTGTTGCCATTATTTTAGGCACCTCCCTAATGGTCGCTTTTATCTTACTGCCGCTACTTTATCGGGTGTTCTTCGAGAAATCTAAGAAACAAGTAAAGGAGGACAGTAAGTTCTTTTTATTGGTATTGAGAGTATATAAAGCCTTTTACAATCTAATCTGGCGATTTAAAGTCATTAGTTTCAGTCTACTGCTGTTATTGATTCCACTCACTTATTTTGTCTTAACCGATTTTGAGAAAACGGGGCTTCCGAACATTGAGAAAACAGAAACGCTTTTGACCATCAATTGGAATGAACCCATCGATGCTGAAGCCAACAAAACCAGGGTGAGTACGCTCATTAATGACCTTGAAGGACGGCCTACTACTGAGGCAGACATCGGCATTAGTCAATTCCTCCTCTCTGTGGAAGATGGCAGGGTCGAAAATGCTGTAGTCTACTTGAAATTTGACACTAAAGAAGAGAAGGTTGATGCGGAAAAATGGGTTGCTAATTACTTTCAGCAAAGGCACCCAAATGCAACGCTTGAGATTGAAGATGCTCCGAATGCTTTTGATCAAATATTCAAAACCGATGGACGCTATTTCGTTGCTAAATGGAAAAACATTGGCCAATCAGAGCTTATGGGGCAAGGTGATCTAGCTTCATTGCTTGAAGACGTTAGTAATATCACCTCAGTCCCTACTCAAGACGGAAAAGGCTTCCTTTATGAAGAATCTCTAGAGGCAACCATTGACAATGAAGCACTGGCATTCTATAGTATCTCCGAAGGCATGTTTAAAAACGCCTTATCTACGGCCTTGGACGGGTTCTTAGTGACAGAAATTCGAAGGTTTGGGGAAGTCATACCGATTAAAATCCAAAGATCAAGCGGAGATCTTCAACAGCAATTACAAAGTGTTTACGTAACAGGAAGAGAAAGGCAACAGTATCCATTGTCTAAATTCATCAAGCTAGATTTCATTAAGGTTGAAAAGAATATTACAGCAGACCGCACTGGACCTTACCAATCACTAGAATGGGAATCATTAACTGATAGCGACATCATTAAACTAACAGCTGAACTACCGAAAGTAGCTTCTAAATATGGCCTGACCGTTGACTTTGGCGGCACCTATTTCGATGACCAAGAGAATCTGAGGCAACTGATCTTCATTCTGATTATATCTGTTGCGCTGCTCTACTTTATTCTGGCTGCTCAGTTTGAATCCTTAATCCAGCCTCTAATTGTCATCTTCACTTTGCCCCTTGGTATCCTTGGCGCGCTACTAGTGCTTCAGCTTGCAGGAGCTAGTCTCAATGTCATGTCTGCTATCGGAATTATTGTCATGCTAGGTATTATGGTAAATGATGCGATACTTAAGATTGACACGATCAACCGTCTCAGACTTTTGCCAAATCAGGAAGGCTCACCGCGCGAAATATTAGCGGCAGTAATTGCCAAAACGGGACAGATCAGGCTAAAGCCCATCATAATGACCTCCATTACCACAATTCTAGCCCTATTACCAGTAATTTTCTCCTCGGGCATCGGGGCAGACTTGCAGAGACCGTTGGTCTTTTCTGTGATTGGTGGCTTAACCATAGGCACTTTTACTGCACTCTACTTTGTACCGCTGGCTTATTGGTTTGTGAGTAGGAAGAAGTAAATTTTGATAAAATTTTGGCACAATAATAAGGTTTGGATTCTGCCATTTAATGAAAGTATAGCGTGATTATAAACCTGTAGAGAGTTTCTGAACAGCATAAAATTCCTATAAAAAAACATCCACTGATTATTTTATCTCAGCAATCAATTAAATAGAGGAATTATTCGGCAAATAATCTCAAATTTTCTCTTTGACGAAAAACAGGCGAGCTATCTTTATTAAGTCAAGGAATCTTAATCTTTAGATGCTTTATGCCTAATTGAAAGAATTACCTTCATCTTATTCATTTCTCTAGTAACAAAACCACCAATGCTCACCTAAAAATCAGATCTGCATCTGTCACGGAGTCGAAGTCTTTATACTTGATAACCTTACCTGATTCGACTAAAAGTAATTGTGGGTATATTGAAGAGATTTTCGTATCCGATAGGATATTTTTCTTGTCGATTGTGTACACATCTTTGTCAATTAAGTTACCAACGGTATTCATGAATATTTTTCGATCCCCTACTCTAGTGAAAATAACATGAAATGAGACTCCTATTGGCTTTTCAGTGTTAATGACATAACTAGTAGCATCCAAAATACAACCTCCACAACCTTCATTCGGTATTATCAGAATTCTATCATATTTCTTGAGCAAAGAATCGCCTACTTGCGAGATTGCGTTGGTAAAAAATCTCTCCTTACTATTATCCTGGCAACCATTAAGCAGGACAATAAACAATAACATTATCGCTAAGTTCTTCATTGGTCATTTAACTAAAATCCGTTCGAGTTGTAGAACATCCTCATTCTTATCATACAAATCTATTCGCGGCATTAAAAGTCCATCTTTGGTCACCACAATCATACTTGCATTATATTTATCAGTATCAAATTTCTGCTCGGCTACTTTTTCGTAACTCTCGTTAAAAGCAGCTATTGAAATAAATTTAGCTCCCATGTCTCCTTTCCGAACCGTTGTTTCATCTGGTCGGATATAGGAAATCCGATAAACCAAATTCCGATACTTATCATACAGCAGACCAGTATAATCAGAGTTTGAAAAACTATATATGCTCAACCTATCAAAATACTCATTTGTATTGTTGAAAGCATCTGCAAGGTCATCGCTGTAAGGCCTAAAGTCATCGATTAAATCGGAACTCATTGGATTTTTTTTCATGCGCCCAGTTGAAATATCATAGGATATTATATCATGCATAATTGGGTAACTCACCAACACCTCTTCGGTTCCCTCTTTATGAGTTATTGAAGGCTGGTATTTAAAAGTTGAACCCCAATGGGCCTCGGAGTATTTCTCAGGATAAGGAAACTTCGTTTTTACGGCCCCGGTACTCAGATTGAAGACTACAACACTAGGAATATCATACTCATTCAACCTTCGTTTAAAAATTGAAGGAAAATAAAGCTCATCTCTGATTTTCACAATTCTTGATAGGCTACGAGGCTCTGGCATTATTGGAACATTATCATCATACTTCATAATCTGATATCTATTTACCACTCGGCTCTCAGAATCAACCAAGTATAGATTACCTTGATTTGGATTGTATACATAAATTGAGTCCAAACTATGAACAAGGTGCGCAGCCACACTCAAATTTCCCACTCCATTTGGGCCTTCGATACTCAATTTTTTTACTGTAATCAAGTCACCACTGCTTGCAGAGTAGATATACAATGAGTTTGTCTGCGTATTAATAAAAGAGATACAATTTTGTGAAGATGTGTAAGAGTCAATTCTAAAAGACAAATGCCAAAAGCCAGTAAGACTGTCGAGTTTTAATTCGGTGTAAGTACCTGTAGGAGAAAAAACACTCGGGTAATCCGAAGCAATATTTTTGGCATTCTGATCACACGAGCAGAATAAAACCAACGTAAAAAAAACAATTGGATATTTTATCATTTTCATTTCTTAAAAAAAGTAGAGCGACCTGAGTGCCGCTCTATTATTGTTAGTAAAAATTACTGTTGTTGGACTGAAGAACCAGAACATGCTGACCCCTCTCCAAAAAGATAACAAAGCATTGCTGTGCCACCGTTTGATTCCTGTCTACAATGACCAGTGCCGCCAGGTTTTGTTTCGCATCCGGCCTGACTTTCCATTGGTGTAAAAGACAAAAGAGCTATAGAAGCCAAAATGATCGATGAACTAAATATCTTTTTTTTCATAATATATATATATATTTAAAAGCGCTTACTCGTTTACAGGGTTTTCAGCAATCCCCTAATATTTATATTTTAGTACTAAAAACAACTTGTATTTAAATAAATAACATTAAATATCAAACATAGATTTTATATGGCCAAAAAGACTAACACCGAATACGCTCTACTAAAGTCTAAATACAAATCTTCAAAGAAAAAAAACTGACCCCTCATGCCTTTACCAATACATAGCAAACCAAAGAGAAGCTTAAACCATCACCAGTCATCTATAATTCTGGATACTTTTATAGTGGTAAGACCATCAATCTCATAACTATAAGCAATTAAATTATTCACGACATCATAAGACGCATTAGTCCCACTATGTAATCCTAACCTTGAAAAATTACGTGCACCTAGTTCAACTCTAATTAAGTCTGTTTTTAGAAGATCTTCATCTCTCACTATTAAACTCAATACACCTTCATACACAAATACATCCTTTAGTTTAGAATCACTTTTGAAGTTCAAAAAACTAATATCAATTGCACCTAAATACTCACCATTTATATCATGGATATAAACCTCATTCAAATCATCCGTCATAATATAAACTCTATCCCCACTAACCGAGAAGCGCAGAGATAACTCTGAGTGTTGTTCACTGCTAATTTTTAGATTAGACCGCCTCATTACTACATCAACTTCTTCACTTTCGATATCAACGGAATAAATAAGGGCTTCATTCGGGTCCCAACTTCGAGAACCTCCTTGGTAAACAGGGACTATACTCTTGCCGATAATCAATTTACTTTGAGACAGATGCATCTTATTATAATTGCTTTGGGGGAAAATTGGTATAACTCTTCCTCCAGGCCTAATATCAAAAGACTTAAGCCTCTCTCCATTATTATCTAAGACTGAAACCCCACTGGGCATTGTTCCCAATACAATAAACTTTCCGTCTTTTTTCACTAAGTCAGCGACAGACCCTCCAACAATTCTTCTGGTCAAACCCTGCTTTTGAACCTTGTTCAATTCAAAGTAACGCTTGGAATCAGGAAAATAAATCTTCGCTTCACTGACTTTGAGCAATCCAATCTCTGGCACTTCTCCATTAAGTAGCCGCATCAAAGAAAAATCTCCATCAGCCACCTCGTTGGTTTGCAATAGTTCTAAGCTTGACATCTTTTGAACTCTCAATCCTTGACCATATCCAGCAAGCGGAACTGTCAAAAAAAACATTACAATGCAAAACGAACGATTGCTAAGGAAAAACTTTTTGAGAAAACTCAAATAACTTATACTCTTCATATCTAAAATCATCTGACAAATGAATTATAACTGGCTTTAAACCCAATATATCATATTGATATATCGAGAGCCCCTCAACATCCTTGATGACCTTCAGCTTGTCAAAATCAGGATATCTTTGATCAATTTTCTTTTTTGAATGTGAAGTTAAGACCACAACAAGCTCTTCACTATCCTGATTTCGAAATAAAAAATCATCCACAATTCCATGGCAATTAGAGCATGCGTCCAAATTAATTACAGCCACATAATTATATTCTTTAGAAGACACCCCAAAATCATTTAACAGGGATTCCACTCTACGCTTAAAACTATCTTCACCTCTGCATGATATCAATAAACTAAGCGCTGCTATTCCAATGATCGTCATCTTCCTCATTACCTAGTCAATTTATAAATACTGTAGTCAAGTCGGTCTTCAGAAAATTCAGTATACTTAGGATGGAGTCTTGGTACATACAAGCCTTCTCTTCCCACAAACAGTCCATAAGATCTATACACATCCTCCTCAAGATTAAATTCCGAAATTTTCTTAAAATCCTCATCAAGAACAACTATTGCAGTGCCCTTCTCATAGTAGGCTACATAGTTTTTGTGCCTACCCTCTCTGTATGGCATTGGCTTAGAGACAATTCTATAATATACTCTTCTGTACGGGTCAAAAATAATCTGGGTGTATAAGAAGCTTTCTAGGCCATCCTCAAGCTCTTTCAGCCTATCGACCCTCCCCCTATATGGCTTTATTTGCTTTTTTTGCTCATCATGCTTAGCCAAGTAAGCCTTAACTTTACCATTATCATTGACGTAAATAGAATCAGTCCCTAAAAATGAATACACCATTCTACCTATATCATCAACTGCCTTTCCCGGCAAAAGATAATACATATGCCATATTCTATTTTGCATCCAATTCGGAATACCCATATCAAGAACCTCAAACTCATTAGTCTCAAGATCAAGTGCATATTCATATCTAAGATCATCAGAAATGTTAGCCTTAATATAAAAATCAAACCGTGGATACTCTGTAAAATAAATTTTATTCTTCCAGTATAGCGATGGCGCGGTAGTATTGGACTGATGGTTAAAGAGAGACACCCTCCTACCATTGATAGTATCCTCTTTTAGACCTTTAGTCCGAATAGAAGAAAGATGTACACCCCTATAGTCATACAACTGAATTCTTGATAGTGAACCTCCACTAAAGACATATATAGAATCCAAACTTCTTACCGATACACCACCAATTGACCGAGCACTACCTGGCCCAGACGTAGGGACAATAACCTTCGAAATCATTTTTGACGTTTCTAAATCGTAAATAATAAACCCATTGATATTTTTATTAATACTTAACAAATAGTCCCTATCCTCATCAGCTATGACCGATACGCTAAGAAATTCAAATGACGTTTCATTATCCAATGTGAGACTAACAGAATCAAACAATTCTAATTTTGAATCATATCCAGCATCATTGAATTGACCATCTGATTTTTCGCACCCAAAGAAAAGAATGGAGCAAATTATGATAAGGACAAATACTAAATTGACACCCCGGTTACCCGAAAATATAACATCTTCGGAATATTTTGAAGCTAAACTTCTCATTCTGGAAGAAGGATTTGTACGCAATCATCTATTGCTCCTGCACAGCCTCCCATCGGAGCAGACCCTGAATATATGACGGTATAATCCTCACAATAACCCACAGCTGAACCATCAGGAAAGTAGTGAATTGGGCATTCTGAATTTGAAGTAAACCCAAAAGTAAGTAAGCCCATAAATATTAGAAAAACTGAAATCTTTTTCATAAAGTAAAATTAACGCCTTCTTATTCAGAAGATAAACTGAACCTACTCTATTTCAAGGTTTTCGGCAGCCCCTTATGTGTTAATATGCGCTTTTCTCTTCAAGCACCTATCTACCATCCTGTCAATCTTTTTCTCTTGGTATAGCGTTAGATTAAAAAATTGACAATATACTCTGCAGGAAAAAGATAAAATTTCGACCTACATTCTAAATATCTTCCCTATGATCAAGAAGTTTCTCTATCCAGATCATGAAATCCTTTAAATTCTTAATTAAAGAACAACTACAGCAACATTCTTATCTTAATACGCTAAACAGTTCTCTCGCTTGCTCTCTCTAGAAAGCAATGCTTGGAGACAATTCGCTAATACACCCTTCTATTGTGAGACATAAAATAATCTGAGAAATATGAAACTTTCCAAGCCATCCTCCAACTCTTTCACCCAGCCCACTCCTCCTCGGTATGGAGGTTTTTTACTTCTTTTGCCATCGTACTTAGCCAAATAAGCTAACCTTACACACACTCAAGACAAGCCCTCTATCGTCACCAGTTATGCCCGATACGCTTAGAAATTCAAGTGCCCTTTCACTATCCAATTAAAAACTAACAGAATCAGATAATTCTAAACTCGAATCATATTTAGCATCATTGAATTGACCACCTGGTTTTCGCACCCAAAATGAATACATTCATTACAATTCCTAGGCTGATAGAATGATGACCCGAAGACATAACATCTCCGGGTTTTTTTGAAGCTTAATCAATAAACATAATCAACAAAATCAATGCAATCATCTATTGCTCCAGCACAACCCCCGATAGGAGTTTCTGCCGAATATATAATAGTATAACCGTCACAATAACCAACAGCTGAACCGTCAGGAAAGAAGTGAGTCGGACATTCTGCACTTGAGGAAAAACCAAAGGCAAGCATACCCATGAACATTAAAAAAACTGAAACCTTTTTCATAAAATAAAAATAAGATCTTCTATCAAGAAGACAGATTTACACCTACTCTATTCATGGGTTTTCGGCAACGCCCATTACGTAACCAACCTGAAGCACCTCTGCACAAAAGCGCGCCAAGCCGAATACGCTACCTACTCTATTAATGGATTTTCGGCAACCTCCATTGGCAATTCTCATTACTTCGATAATTATAAACACTATTTTGTATAATTACAATTTTATTCTTTACTTTTTTGTTACTAATTTAATTTACAGGCATTAATACAATACATACTCTTTCCATATCGTTTAATTATAATTTATATATTCTCAAATTGATATTACGTAATGACTTACGGATAAATAAACTGCTTAGTGACATCCTGTCACCCTTTCTCCCTTGGTATGGCATTTGATATTGTGGCGACAGATTAAAACAATGACAAAATAGCCATGAAGGAAAAAGGTAAAATTTCGATCCACACCGAGAACATCTTCCCGATCATAAAGAAGTTCCTCTATTCAGATCATGAAATCTTTTTAAGAGAGTTAGTATCTAACTCAGTAGATGCTACTCAAAAAATCAAACGACTTGCCGCTCTAGGCGAGTATTCAGGAGACCTAGGCGAAGCCAGAGTCGAGGTATCTGTCGACAAGAAGAAGAAGACCATCACTATTCAGGATAGTGGTATTGGTATGACAGCCGAGGAGATCAAAAAGTATATCAACCAGATTGCTTTCTCTGGCGCTACAGAATTCATGGAGAAATTCAAGGATGCTGGTGATGCCAAAGAGATCATCGGTAAATTTGGACTTGGTTTCTATTCTGCCTTTATGGTAGCTGGCAAAGTAGAAATTGACAGTTTGTCATATCAAGAAGGTGCTGAGCCAGCCAAATGGATCTGTGACGGAAGTACAGAATTCGAAATCAAAACTGGAAAAAGAAAAACACGCGGAACTACCATAACGCTTCACATCAACGAAGACTCTGAGGAGTTCTTGGAAGAAAGTAGAATCCAAAACGTATTGAACAAGTACGCAAGGTTCTTACCTGTCGAGGTGAAGTTCGGTGAAAAGGACAACTCCGTAGAAGATGGCGAAGACAAAGAAGGCAAGAAGAAATACAAAACGGTTAAGGTTGATAACATCATCAACAACACCACGCCTATCTGGACAAAGTCTCCATCTGAATTAACAGATGAAGATTACCTAAGCTTCTACAAAGAACTATATCCGATGACGGAGGATCCATTATTCTGGATTCACTTGAATGTAGACTTCCCGTTCGAACTTACAGGTATTCTGTATTTCCCTAAAGTCAAGAATGACTTCGAGATGCAGAAGAACAAAATTCAGCTCTACTCTCGCCAGGTATTTATTACCGATGAAGTAAAAGATGTAGTGCCTGAGTTCTTAATGCTACTACACGGTATCATTGATTCTCCAGACATTCCATTGAACGTATCTAGAAGTTATCTTCAGTCTGACGGAAACGTTAAGAAGATCAACTCTTACATCACTAAAAAAGTAGCTGATAAATTAGGAGATCTCTTCAAAAAAGAACGTGAGTCTTATGAGAGCAAGTGGGATGATATCGGACTATTTGTGAAGTACGGAATGCTTTCTGAAGAGAAGTTCTACGAGAAGGCTAAAGACTTCGGTTTAGTTAAAAACACTGAAGGGAAATGCTTTACGATCGATGAGTATCAAAAGCATATTGAAACCAATCAGACGGATAAAGACAAAAATAAAATTTGGCTTTACGCTTCTGACCCAGCGAAACAAGATGGTTTTATTACTGCAGCTATTGACAAAGGTTATGATGTGTTAGTATTTGATACTTCTATTGATAGTCACTTCATCAATCACATGGAAACCAAGTTAGAGAACACACAAATCAAACGTGTTGATGCTGACAACGTGGACAAACTAGTTGACAAAGATGAGAAGCGTGAACTGATCATATCTGAAGAAGACAAAACAAGTTTACTTGGTGTTTTTGAAAAATCGATCGGCAATCCTAGTTATAAAGTATCTATTGAGCCATTGGCACCAACAGACGCTCCAGTAACAGTGACCATGCCTGAATTCATGAGAAGAATGAAGGAAATGCAAGCAACTGGTGGCGGTGGCGGATTCAATATGTTCGGTGCAATGCCCGACAGTTATGATGTCTCAGTAAATGGTAATCATCCATTGGCTGACAAAATCATCAGTGCAAAGACAGATAAGACTAAGGAAAAAGTAGCCAAGCAGGCTTTCGATCTTGCACTCTTATCTCAAGGTCTATTGGAGGGAAAAGACCTTACTGAGTTTATCAAAAGAAGTACTGATATCTTAAGTAAGTAGTCTTCAGCAAACTCATTTAGAAATACCACACTCGCTTTGAGTGTGGTATTTTTTTTGCTTATTGAAATCAAATAATATCAAGTTCAGAAGCATCTCAAAATAAAACCACATCACTCATGAAGTACCTCATCAGTTTAACCCTATCGCTTTTAGCCATTACCGTTTATGCGCAGGAGAAAACAAGAGTCATTATTCGTCAAGAAGGTTTTGGGAATAAACATGAGTTAAAAGTGGTGTTCGGAAATCAATTAGCACAGTCGAATGTCGAAGGGGAAATACTCTATGAAAAAGAGATGGAGATCAACGAACCTATGTATGGGATGATCCTTAATAAGAACAATAGATACTCAGGTTTTTGGCTCGAACCAGGCAAAGGTGAGGTGGTGGTAAGAAAGAAACGATTTCCAGAAAACACAGCAGTGAAAGGCTCTAATAGCCATAAAATCTATCAAAGCCTCAAATTCGCAGATAACAATAAGGAATTCATAAAATCATTTATGGTTAATAAAGACAACCCAATTGCACTGGGTGTACTGAATTCAATCTTTAAATTTCAAAATTTCAAACAAGAAGAATTACAGGGCATGTTTGACGCAGCCTCCAAGAAAGGCAAAGAAGCACTGCCCTATGTCGATGTCTTTCTCAATACTTATGGCTTAGAAAAAGTAAGCCTAAATAGTCAGATTCTGGACTTTGAAGGAGAAGATGAAAACGGAAACTCTTATAGTACAAAGGACTATCGTGGTAAGTATCTTTTGCTAGACTTCGCCTCCACCGGCTGCGGTCCATGTTGGACAGGCTATCCTGATATGCTTGAAGAAGCCAACAAATACGAAAACCTTCAAATACTTACTTACAACGAAGACGCTGAAATTGAAGCATGGAATAAGATTGCCGCGAATAGAAACGTCAAACTGCCTTGGCCTGTACTTTGGAAAGGTAATAACAAACTTGAAATTTTCGAACGCTATAATGTCTCAGGGTGGCCTTTACATTTCCTTATCTCCCCAGAGGGAAAAGTAATAGAAAGCTGGTTTGGGACTGGTGGAAATAAACTGGCTAGCAACTTAAAAAAGCACCTCAAATAAACGACCGCCAGCGAACACTACTGTTCTCCACAGAACAATTCACCTGCGACTTTAAATTGATAAACGCCAATTAGGCACACCTATCATTCATTTTTACTTGGCACCCTATTTGGCTATGGTGAATCAATAATTTTCTAAATTGATTCATCATGCTAACTAATATGTTCATCGTTGCCTGGAGAAATGCCATCCGTCATAAGCAGTTTAGCTTGCTTAATATATTGGGCCTATCCATCGGCATAACTGCCTCTTTGCTTATCGGTCTTTATGTGATGAATCAGATGTCTTATGACAACTTTCACGTAAAAGGAGATCGAATTTACAGGATCAATCAACCCGAAATTTGGGGAGACTGGAACAAAGAGTTTGCTTCGACAGGTCCAAATTTGGCTATTGCTTTGAGGGCTGATGTTCCAGAGTTTGAAGAAGTAACCCGGCTACATTCACCCGGACGACATGTCGTTAGCTACAGCCCTGATGGAAGTAATCTTTCGTCTTTCGGAGAAAATAGCCTATACGTAGCAGAAGCAAACTTCTTTAAGATATTCTCATTCCCCCTAATTGAAGGCGATCCCAAAACAGCACTTGCTGATCCACTTAGTATAGTAATTACTGAAGAAATGGCAGTCAAATACTTTGGAGAAACTGATCCCCTCGGTAAAACATTACAAGTGGAGCAAGGCGGAAACTCACGCGCTTTTAACGTTACTGGAGTAGCACAAAACACGCCTGACAACTCCCACATTAAATTTGATATGCTGACTTCTATGAGTTCTTATCAGGGCATCAAGAATCGTGAACACCAGTGGATTTGGACCACTTTTGCCACATATGGCCTAGTCCAACCAGGTACTGATATTAAGGCATTGGAGGACAAGATTCAGCAAATACCACCTAAATGGGCCGAAGTAGAAACACAGCGTGTTTTCGGTCAAACCTTCGAAGACTATGTACAGGGTAAATCTTGGACTTTACATATGCAACCTATAACAGAGGTATTTATAAAGTCTCCAGCGAGTGGCAATAGATTTGGCCCTTTTGGCGACATCGTTTATATCAAGATATTTGGAGCCGTTGGCGTGTTGATCTTACTTCTTTCAAGTATTAATTTCATGAACCTATCTACTGCGCGTTCTGCAAATCGTGCGAAAGAAGTGGGTATTAGAAAAACACTTGGGTCTCCTAAAAAAGCGCTCGTCAGACAGTTTATTTTCGAATCGATTATGTTTGTTCTCATCAGCACCATAATTGCAATTGTCGCGACAGAAGTTTCTTTAAGCGCTTTCAATACACTTGCAAACACTAACCTCTCTCTTTATGATAAACTCATCGATATATCCTTCCTAGGGTTATTAATTGGATTTATAATCTTCCTTGGTTTCGCAGCAGGAAGCTATCCTGCGTTTTATCTTTCCTCATTTAATCCTATCGAAGTACTTAAAGGGAAGCTCAGTGCTGGGTTTAAAGGAAAATTTGTCAGAAACGGCTTAGTCATATTTCAATTTACAATCACGATAGCACTGATCATATCTGCGATGTTTGTCCAAAGACAATTGAACTATGCATCAAGTGCAAATTTAGGATTCGATAAGGACAACATTCTTCAAGTGCACAACATTGAGATACTCAGCGATCAGGACAAAGAAACATTTCAAAATTTATTGAAGTCAAACGCGGCTTATGACGCAGTAGGACTTTCAGACTTTGTCCCTCCAAATATTTGGGGCGAGGACAAATACAATTCCTACGGATCTGATATGACTCCTATCACACTTAACCGCCTTAGGTCAAGTGAAGAATATTTAGACTTGTTGGACTTGGAGTTTGTGACTGGACGGAGTTTCGATAAAAATCGAGGCACCGATAAGTATAAAATTATTTTGAATGAAACCGCTGTCAAAGATTTAGGCTGGGGCACTACTGAGAATTATAGTAATGACTCGCCAATTGGAAAGCACGTAACCTTCCCTTCTAGCGACCAAGCACTTTTTGAAGTTATTGGTGTAGTGAAAAACTTCAACTTCAATAGCGTCCGGTACGAAGTTGGACCGCTTATGATCATCCACGAGGAGAATGACAAGATGTGGGAAAGCGGCTCAGACTTCATCTCGATTAGAGTGAATTCCAACTTTGCGCAAAACTCGAAGGACATAAGTACAATTCTTAAAGACGTAGAGACAAAGTTGGGTGAGGTAGATCCTAGTATTCCATTCCAATACTCGTTTATGGATCAGGATTTTGAAGCTTACTTTAGAAGCGAGCAACAGATGAGTCAGGTTCTGAACGTGTTCACAGCAATGGCACTTAGCATTGCCTGCCTTGGGTTGTTTGGCTTGGCCGCGTTCTCTGCTGAACAACGAAAAAAGGAATTAGGTGTAAGAAAAGTACTTGGAGCTTCCGTCTATAAACTCATGTATACCTTCACAGCGGAGTTTACGATACTGATATTGGTCTCCCTGTTGATTGCAAGTCCTATAGCCTATTTATTCGTAGATAATTGGTTAGAAAACTTCGCTTACAAAACCCCGATTAGTCCTGCTGTATTTGTATTTGCTGCTCTAGGTTCTATACTAGTGGCTTGGTTAACGATCGGCTTTCAATCAATTAGAGCAGCGAACAGAAACCCAGTTGAAGTCTTAAGAGATGAGTAGATCAACGATTAGCTGTTGACTGAGCATCACTTTGTTCCTTTGTGTACTTCCATCTTCTATGAGACCATAGGTAGTCAGAAGGGGATTGAAGGATAGTCTCCTCCAGTAACTCTTTGTACTTTTCGATTATGCCTGTTTGACCTTTTTCATAAGGTGGCGATGCAATTTTCTTGAATGTGACTTCATAACGACCTAAGCCCGTTCGTCTGGTATCGATATAGAAAACGGCATATTGAGTCATTGCGGCAATGCGTTCGGCTCCGACATAAAAAGCAGTTTCACGATTTAGAAAATCGAACCATAACTTTTCGGCACCAATAGTTGGCAATTGGTCACCTATGATCCCAATTAACCTTGACTGTTTTCTTCGTTTTATAATTTGTCGCATTGCCGAATCTTTCGGCACGGCAACTCCCCCATGCTTTGTTCTCAATGCGAGCATGATGTTTTCGAATTTCTCATTCTTCACAGGCTTGTAAAGAAACTCCATTGGATAACCCATTTGTGCTCCTATGGAAAAGGCAGGCCACTCCCAATTCGCGACATGTCCTGACATAAGAATCACCGGTATCCCTTCGTCCAAATAGGTTAAAACTTCCTCATTATTGATTAAAGGAACTCGCTTTTCCCAATCCTTATTGGTAAACCGATAGGCCTTAACAGACTCAACGATAACTTGTGAAAAGTGTCTATAAAAGCGTTTGGCTAGCCTTCGGATCTCTGAATTAGATTGATTTGGAAATGCTTTCGATAGATTCTCCCTCACCACCTCTTTGCGATACCTTAATACATGACAGCCTATAAACGCTGTTGCCTCGGCAAACGGATATAAAAACCAAAAAGGTAATCGTGAAAGTAACCTGATTAAATACATGGTATGGTTTCTCGCAAATTTATTGAGAGAACGGTAGAATGACAGTTTTTGGTTCAAAAAATAGAAAAAAGGGTGTTGACCTAATTAAAAAGCCAGAGCAAAGCTTCTCTAAGTTCTGATCTCCAGAGTTTTTCGTTATGCTTTCCTTCAGGTTTTACCTTAGCCGTAATATGATCAATGGGATGGCCTTTATCGAGCATCATTTTCACTATCTTTTCCATCTGCAATACCATGTCTTGGCCTTCCTTGCCTCCCACTAAAAAATTCAACCTAGCACCTTCAGGTAAATCAATTTCCTTGACTTGGTCAAAGGGGCCTTCTCCCCACCAGTAGGATGGCGAAAAGATTCCAGCTTTACTGAAAACTTCGGGATACTTATAAATGGCGTAGTGAGAAATCAACCCACCCAAAGAACTGCCCATGATGGCAGTATTTATGCGGTCAGATTTAGTTCTATAGTTTTCATCCACATAAGGCTTCACCACATCCACAATGAAATTCATATACTCTTCGCCTTCGGCCTTACCATACTTTGGATGATCCCATGCGGTTAATTCGTGTATTCTATCTTCTCCTCCATTATCAATACCAACAACAATAAGATTGAAATTTTCTGATTCACTCAGCTCATCTAAAACCTCATCAACACCCCACTCCCCAGCAAAAGAGGTGGAATCTTCGAATAAGTTCTGTCCATCATGCATATACAGTACAGGGTAGTAACCCTCACTTTCCGCATAACCAGGAGGTAAATAAATTCTTATTGTTCTAGTTCTATCTAACTCGGGAATACTGAACAAGTCTGATAGTATTAAAACCTCACCTGTTGCAAAAACCTTGTTATCGCTTTTCGTTGATTGACATGAGAATGCACCAATTAAGATCACGAAAAAGCAGAAATATTTCATAAATATTATCTCAGTGAAAAGCCAACTGATTGAAGATTGCCAAAACTATTCAAAGTCAGACTTGTGTTTGGTATAATAAAATCTAACGCATCCAGCATAATATTAAAACCCTCTTTCCCACTTACTCGCCTCTTGCTTGCGTTTCATTTCACCAGAATCAATCATTTCTAGAAGTCGAGGATTCTGTTCGGAAGCTTTACTCGTCAAATGCCAAGCCCCGCATTGGTCACATTCATAAACATTCTGAGGACCCTCATGGGCCTTAAAACCTTTATAGATATGTTGGTCGATCAATGCGGTTTCAGCAAGGTCTTTGGAATAATATTCGTATTTGCGGGTAGAACAAGACATGTCAAATTAACTCATGATAAAGGCTAATAGAATAATGAGAACAATCACGGCAATAAAACCAAGGCAGCCAGCCCCAATATGTTCCATTATACCTAAACCATAAGATTCATTCCATTCATCATCAGGTTCGTTAGTACGCTTGCTCCCATACTCCTCAATGCTTTCTAGATGTGTCTCAACATCTGACCATGGGTTAAATAAAACCGTTGAATCACTCCGTAACCAGTCAATCTCGGAGCCGGTCTTCGCAGCAATAGGTTTGAAATTTCTCTTGTTGAAAATCAAAGGCATATAATCATACCCAAGTCGTTTGTTTCCTTCTTCAAAAAACAAGAAACTCGTACCTTCAGCAGGGTACCAATGAAGACTTGTTCCATCAGAAAAATTAAGAGACCCACTAGACTTCTTCCATCTCTTTGGCGATTTTACCACCTCCTTTTCAATGATATTTACCCCTGGCCTAGAAAGGAACTCTATAACAAAATCATCTGCATGTATATTTAGATAAGTAAACCATCTGCCAGGTCGGTATTGTCCAATAATGACATAAGCGCTTTTAGGACCCTTATTCATTTTGACTACCAACAAGTGATCAAAATGAATCGACTTGTTCTTATCGAAAATCAAAAAATCATCTGTAAGAACGATTTGATTCTTCTGTGACTTAAATACCTGCTGTGACACTATTAGTAAGTTAAAGTGTAAATAGTAGCTACGAAAAGGAATAAATGGAACATGACAACAATAACCAAGACGGTTCAACCCTAATTCGCACCTGAAACTACAATTTTTATTGAAATTTGTCCCTCATTACCAGTTGATGCACGTAGCTTTGATAAATCAAGATTAAGAATAAAAAGCAAGCATGTCATTTGAGTTAAGCGAACTCGCGAAAGTTACAGCTGATTACATCAATACTACGGATAGGCACATTTTCCTGACAGGGAAAGCTGGGACAGGCAAAACAACCTTTCTGAAATACATTGTCGCAAACTCGCATAAAAAAATAGTGGTGGCTGCACCTACAGGAATTGCAGCGATCAATGCTGAAGGCGTTACACTCCACTCTCTATTGCAACTTCCTTTTGGCGCTTTTATTCCAGAAAGAATTCAGCCTCCAAATGTAAATGCTCAAATCACAACGCTGTTCAATCTCTTTACGAACCTTAGATTCAATGCTTCCAAAAGGAACTTGATCAATGAAGTGGAGCTGTTGATCATTGATGAGGTAAGTATGCTCCGTGCAGATCTTTTAGACTGCATAGACCACATGCTACGCTTCTTACGAAAGCGGAAAAACGAACCCTTCGGTGGTCTACAAATGCTATTCATTGGCGACCTTATGCAACTTCCCCCCGTGGTAAAAGACAATGAGTGGCAAGTTTTATCAAATTACTATGGTAGTAGCTATTTCTTCGAAGCGCATGCACTGAAAGACAATCCTCCTCTTAATGTGGAGCTGGACAAAGTCTATAGACAAAGCGATCAGCGATTCATAGATATTCTAAATCGCTTTCGCGAAAACCAACAGACTGCCGAAGACATTGCAGCACTGAACCAGCATTACAAAGAAGATTACCATAGTCTCTCGAGCCAAGGCTACATTCACTTGACTACGCACAATCGCAAGGCTGACGAGATCAATACTACCCGACTAGCCGAACTCGCTGCAAAACCTCAAACTTATCGGGCTAAGATTCAAGGTGAGTACCCCGAAAACCTGTTTGCAACTTCCAATAGCATGGAGCTGAAGCAAGGGGCTCAGGTAATGTTTATCAAAAACGATCAAAGCGGAGAAGGTCAATTTTTTAATGGAAAGATTGGTCATATCACCAAACTCCAACCGAACGATATCCGCGTGACTTTTGAGAATGGTGTTGAAGTACAAGTACCCTTTTACACCTGGGAGAACAAGCGTTATACACTCAATAAGGAAACCAACGAGATTGATGAAAAAGTACTTGGTAGTTTTGAACAGTACCCTCTAAAGCTGGCATGGGCCGTTACGGTGCACAAAAGTCAAGGACTGACCTTTGAAAAAGCCATACTTGACCTCACGGATGCCTTCGCGCAAGGGCAAGTTTATGTAGCGCTATCACGACTGACCTCCTTGGATGGCTTGGTGCTCTCTTCTAAAATACCTGCATCCAACTTCAACTTAAGCGAGTCGATGAAAGACTTTGCAAAGTCAAAGGCTTCAGTTAGTCAGTTATCCAATAACCTTTCATCTGATCGAAAGAATTATCTCTCAAAGCTAGTGGCCAATACGTTCAATTTTGCGGGAGTCATCTTCGAATTGCAAGTCCATGAAAGGAGTTTCGATAAGCAAGAAAATCGATCGACCAAACAGCAACATCATATTTGGACTAAGGCTTTGATAGAGGAAGTGTTAACCATCAAACCAGTTGGCGCAAGCTTTGCAAAACAAGCACAGCGCATCATTGCGACTGAAGAAGATTATTTGAAACAGTTGGCCGAACGTGTTAGTAAAGCCACAGAATACTTCACTCCGATCTTAAAAAAGGCTTCGAAGGACCTAAAAAACCATGACGACAACTTAAAAGAAAAGACTAAGCTCAAAACATATCGAAAGGAGATTAAAGCGATTGAGCAGGCCTTTTTCAATAAAGCACTTGCATTACAAAAGATAGATTTGCTCATAAAGTCAATGGCTGACGATAAAATCTTGACCAAGGAAGACCTGGAAGACAGCGACCTCCACAAAGCCAGAAAAATAGAGCTTAAGGTTAAGAAAAAGGATAAAACCCCTACTGCCGAAGTTTCATTCAGCCTCTATAAAGAAGGAAAAACAATTGAAGAAATTGCTCAGGAAAGAAGCCTAGTCCCAAGCACTATAGAAAGCCATTTGTGCACCTATGTAGAAAGTGGGGAAATTGATCCCTTCGATATCATCGACAAGAAAAAATTGAATAACATCCTCTCGTTGATTACTCCAGAGACAGCCGGTTCAGGCGAGATCAAAGCACAACTAGGAGATGAATACTCTTGGGGAGAAGTAAAGATGGCCTTGGCTTACAAAAAAGCTCAAGAACAGTCGTAGGGAAGATTTCAAAACAAAAAAAGCCACCTTTCGGTGGCTTTTTTTGTGGAGCCGGAGGGGATCGAACCCTCGTCCAGATAAGGAACACAAAGCGCCTTCTACATGTTTATTTGCTGATTAATTTTCGAGTTTGATAAGGACAGCAGCCACCCTGATTCAAACCTTAGATGCGATTAATCTCGCTAACTACGTCACAACTCCGTAGCAGCCAGTTCTGCGGTTGATGCCTCTGGTGCCGACCCGGCAGAACAGGGGGCCAGCGAGACACATTGCTACTTAAATCTAATTAAGCTGCAAGGGCGTATTGTCTTTCGCCTATTATAAAGTGTGATTGTTTTATTTACGGGAAATACAAACAACTCCCGACATGCTTACACTCGCATTTCACCTACTGTCAATTCCAGTCGGCCCCATGTTTCAATGCTTTGGCCTTCTGCCAAAATGGACTACAAAGGTAACGGGTTTTTGGTTCACATCCGTACTTTGAAAAACTTTGGGGCAAGAACTTTAAACATCTTCACTAAGATTTATATCTTGCGGTAATGGAAAACTTCGTTGTCTCGGCTAGAAAATACAGACCGGTAGGCTTTGAGGAAGTTGTGGGACAAGAACACATCACAACTACCCTTAAAAATGCCATCGACAACAACCAATTGGCGCAAGCACTCCTGTTTTGCGGACCAAGAGGAGTAGGTAAAACTACTTGTGCACGTATTGTCGCGCGACTCATCAACGACCAAACCATTGACAACCCTTTAATGGGTAATGACACTTTCAACATCTATGAACTGGATGCTGCTTCAAACAACTCTGTTGATGACATCAGAAATTTGATTGAGCAAGTCCGCTACCCTCCTCAACAAGGAAAATTCAAGGTTTATATCATAGATGAGGTGCACATGCTTTCTAATCAGGCCTTCAATGCTTTTTTGAAGACGCTGGAAGAGCCACCTTCGTATGCCATCTTTATTTTGGCTACTACGGAAAAGCATAAAGTAATTCCTACCATTCTCTCTCGATGTCAGATTTTCGATTTCAACAGAATTGAAATCAACAATATCTCTGATCAATTAAAAATGATCGCTGAGAAAGAAAATATTGAAGTTGAAGAGGAAGCGCTTAATCTGATTGCTCAAAAAGCAGATGGTGCCATGCGTGATGCTTTGTCTCTTTTTGACCTGATCGTTACATTCTCAAAAGGAAAGAAGGTCACTTATAAAGACACTATTGATAACCTTCACATTCTGGATTATGATTATTACTTCAGAATGACCGAAGCCCTACTCGGAGAAAATACTGCCAATACCTTATTGATCTTCGATGAAATTTTGAAGAAAGGTTTTGATGGACACAACTTCATCATCGGGCTAAGCAGTCACCTGAGAGATTTAATGGTTTGCAAAGACAATGCTACGGTTGAACTGCTTGAAGTTTCAGACAGTGTTAAGGCGAGATATCTAGAGCAAGCAAATCAAATTCCGCTTTCGTTCTTACTGACTGCCCTCAACATTGGCAGTCAATGCGATATCAATTACAAAGCCAGCAAGAATCAGCGATTACATGTCGAGTTGGCCTTGGTCAAGATGGCGCATCTCAACTCAGCGCTTTCGCTAGCCCAAGTGAGCACCAATGGTGACTCATCAAAAAAAAAACTTTAACTGAGCCTACTTCAGACGAAACCAAGACAGAAGTAAAGCCAAAAGCTGCTCCTACTCCCACTCCCACTCCTACTCCTACTCCTACTCCTAAAGAAGAAGAGGAACCTCCTTTACCAACTGCCAAACACGAAAAAGAACAAGTCGAACCAGAAGTAGCCGTCCCAGTAATTCCAGAACCCGTTGAACCTATTGCGCAAGCTCCCTTGGCGCCTCCCAATAGTCCAAGGCCGAGCATTAGAAAAGCTCCATCTAAAACGATGCTGGTTCCAACAGATCTAAATGCTTTAAAAAAGGAAATCAACAAGCCTAAAGAAGAAGAAAATGAGGAGGAAGTCGAGAAAGTTGATTTAAGAAACAATGACTACACGAAAGAAGACATGGAGGCGGCTTGGCAAAAGTTCGTAGCCGATGGCAATTTCCAAAGCCTTGATCAAGAGGTCCTCAAGAACCCATTTCATTTAGAAGATAATAGAGTAACGGTATCAATTCCTAATGCCGCTTTAGTTTCTAGCTTTGAAAAATACAGAGCAGAGTTACTCCACCACCTTAGGAATACCCTGAAGAACGATAACATTTCTCTTCAGTCGAATGTCGTAGAAATAGCACAAGAAAAAATGCTCTATACGGATCGAGAAAAATTCGAGTTTTTAAAGAATAAATACCCCGCCCTCAAAGATTTACAAGATAAACTCGGACTTGATCCAGAGTTTTAAAGCATATTATCATTGCGAGAACATGGTTCGAGCAATCTATCTGTGTCTTCCTTCCCTTTCTGAGCGCAGCGAAGAAATGCTGAAAGAGATTAGATCCTTCGCTGCGTTCAGGATGGCGAACAATCAAAGTATTATCAAGTAGATGTAGATTGTCAGAAACTCAGCACAAAGCCAACATTGATTACATTCTTAACCTGCCAATCGCGGCCCTGACTACCGTCTGATCTAGTGACGATTACATCGTCATCGTAAATGATCTGGCTACTAATATTTGACTGAATGAAATCATTGACTTTCAAATTGAGTATTGCTTCAACATTGACGACAGTATTGGGGAACTTCTCATAATTTGAGAAGAGGTTAAAGTTTGTTTGAAGCTTCACATTCTGCATTATATCCCTCTGGAAACCTCCGCGCAAACTTATTCCTGCCTCAGACCTTATCTGATCGCCAGGGGTAATACCGAAAGCGCCTGCAGTTGAAAGTGAATCGTTCAATACAAAGGTAAACCTACCTGTAAATGGAGCTAACGTAGCTGTATACCCTTTTTCAGCATCTCGAAAAGTAAGACCCAAAGAGGTTTGTAAATAGCCAGGCGCCATGAAATCTGAGATCAATATCCTTCTCGTTTCACTCGAGTTAGCAATTTTTTCAATCTTAAAACCACGATCCATCTGGGTTCTGAAATTAACAGCACCAGTCATTAATACTTTCTCAGTGAATTTTTGACTGTATTTTGATGATAATTCAATGGCATCATCGGTTTTCTCAAAACGATTACCTCCCCCGCCATTTCGAATAACACCATAACCAATTTGTGCCCTATTCTCCCAAACGACTTCATCCCGCTCGAAATTCATGAAGGCCTGTATTCCACCACCTACAGCAACTGATGATTCACCACCTGCCGCCCAGTTGGTTAGTCCCACTTGCTGAACCGTTAGATTAAACTTAGCACCTTGCTTCCAATAGATAAGACTATCAGGGATAGCGACAGTCGTATCCTTTTCACTAGTCTCCTCTTGAGCAATTAATGCCGAAACTAGCAATACATTTATTAAAAAAAATAAAACCAAGCGAAGCGGCTTAGTCGTTATGGCATTGTTCAAATTCGTTAATAGCCGCTACGGCCTCTTTAAAATTATAAGTTGCTCTCCTGGCGAGAGGTTGTTGGTCTCTTTTTTATTCCACTTTTTGATGTCCTCAATGGCAACGTCATATAGTTTCGAAATAGACCAAAGTGTTTCCCCCACCTGTACTTCGTGCAGAATTTCTTCTAAACCAATTCGTTTAGCCTGCGCCTTCGGCACCAGCAGTTTGATTTCCTGGTTTACCTCTAAGCCATCCTGAATATTCAACTGATTCCACTCCAAAATATCATCAATTTCAACGTTGTAAATCCTAGATATTGCAAAGTAAGTTTCCTTCGGCTTTACTAAGTGTACAATAATAGTATCCAGCGCTGTCTCTACCAATGGCTTTGTTACTATTGGTTGAACAAACACCTCAATCTCTTCATTTAAAGGCATTTCAACTGGCTTCGGCTTTTCAATTTTATTTTCGAGTGTTGAAGACAGCGTCACCTCTGTAATCAGTCGATCCTCAGCAGAAACCTCCGCCCTTTCAACTAGAACATTGCTGTATTCAATTGGAATGTTTTGAGGTCTGATAAAGCGAAGCCATAGTACACGGCCAATTTTAAGATTTTCATCCTTAGCCATTCTATTTTTCTGCCTTAGCTTTTTTAAACGAATACCATAATCCTGTGCAATAGACCATAAAGTTTCTGTGGACTGCACCACATGATAGTGTACTTTTCCCTTGGCCTTCTTGTTTTTGAGATAGTAATAGGCGTCTGTCTTCAATCTATTGTTTCCAATATCATTGAATTTTACCAATCGCTGAACACTAACTCCAGTTCTATTTGAAAGGGTCTGAACAGACTCATTAGCCCTTGCGCGAATAGCAGGAATACCATTCATTTTGATTTGCCCAGATTCATAGGCATTCTTCAAATTTCCCGTAATACTGGGATAAAGTCCAACATTACCTTCAAGCGGTCTAAAAAAATTTCCAGCTTGAATGGCCCTAGGTCTTTCTCTTCTTACATTATCTATTTGAGTATTTGTTTTTGGCTGTGGCTTAGTTTCTGGCTTTTCAGTCACTTGCCTTTGAGCGATAGGTCTCTGCTCGCCCTTTGTTGGATAAATCACCATATATGATTTATCTCCAGGTATTTTGGACTGGTTCAACCACTTATTGAATCGCTTGAGCTCATCATAATCTACTTTCACATCTTGACTCACCTGCCGTAAAGTTCTGCCCTTACCCTCAAATTCATTCAACCTAACCTCCGGATGTTTTCTCCCTTCACCGACAAAATCTTGAAAGGCCAATTTATGTGCGATAAACTTTTTGATATACCAGTGCGATTTCCCAGTGATATTCATTGTCTTGGCGCCATAGAGTTTGTCTGTAACAGTTCTTTGGGTTCCAGTGAGGCCTTGTAGGTATGATTGCATGGATAAAATCCAATTGTCAAATACGAAATTGGACCGTTTTAGGTATTTGGTAGCACCAATGGTAGAGGCAATGATATGCTTTCGTTCATCAACCACGTTATCTATCCTTAGGCCTAACTCTTGTGCCGATGCTTTTTTAAATTGCCAAAAACCAACTGCATTTGAAGTAGAAACAGCGTCAGCTATAAACTCCCCTTCTTGAATTGCCAGGTATTTGAAGTCTTCAGGAATTCCTTCCTCTTTCAGGACCTTCTCCACAAAATGCATGTATAGGTTAGACCGGTCGGCCTTTAGCTGGAAGTGGTATTGGCTACGCGTCAGCAGGTCTAGCGTCTCTTCTATTTCCTTTTTCGCCTCGTTGTTAATCTTGAGTTTTACACCCGCTACGGTGATTTGGGAAGGGACAATCATAGGGGCTTGCGCTAAAGAGCTCAACGAAGCCATCATTAAGGTGATGATTGACACAAGGAGATGTCTCACTATTTTTTTCTTATTACCATCAAGCCATCTCTTACTGGAAACAGTACGTTTTCAACCCGATCGTCTTCATGAACGAAACGATTGAAATCAAGGATTGCTTGTGTGTCTTTGTCAGTTTTCTTTTCAGTCTGAACTACTTTGCCACTCCAGAGTACATTATCGCCTATTATGAATCCACCTGGTCTGACTTTTTCAAATACTAAGTTAAAGTAATTCGTATAGTTTTTCTTATCTGCATCGATAAAGACAAGATCGAAAGTCTCATCAATTTCTGGAATCAATTCCATCGCATTACCAATGCGGTAATCAATCTTTTGGGACAAGCCAGCTTTTTCAAAATAATCCCTCACCATGACTTCTAATTCTTCATTGATGTCTAACGTAATCAGCTTTCCGTCTTCCTGCATACCCTCTGTCAGACAGATCGCAGAATAACCGGTATATGTTCCGATTTCAAGGATACGTTTCGGCTGAATCATATGACTCAGCATTGAAAGCATTCGGCCTTGTAGCTGACCCGAAAGCATTCTCGGTAGCATCACCTTGGTATAGGTGTCTCTATTCAAATTAGCTAAAAGCGCTGATTCTTCGCCCGAGTGAGCTTCGACATAAGCTTGTAGATCCGCAGATATAAATTCCATCAGCTCTTGGGTAAGAATGTTAGATAACTCAATTGATCTTCGACTAAAGCCTCGTTGGCAATGTCTATTAATTGCTCACTGCTAATCGATCTGATATTCTTGATAATACCTTCAAGGCTATGCACTTTGTTTATATCGAGAATACTTTTACCCATCATGAGCATTAAACTAGCATTGTTTTCTTCCGCCATGGCCAATTGACCAACCAACTGCTCTTTGGCTTTATGTAGTTGAAGGGTTCCGAGTGGCTTTTCTCGCAATAGCTTAAGCTCCTTTGCAATCAACTTCTTACTTCGATTCACTTGGCTTAACTCTGTTCCATAAAAAATAGCGAACAAACCTGTGTCAGAGTATGGATTATATGAGGCTTCGATATTATAGACAAAACCATACTTCTCTCTGAGTGCCAGGTTCAGTCTTGAATTCATCCCTGGCCCGCCCAAAATATTTATTAGCATGAAGAAAGGGAGCCTACTTTTGTCACCTAATGCATAAGCAGTAGTACCAATCGCACAGTGGGCTTGTGTAATGTTTCTTTTTATCGTTTCCGAACTTGGCGTGTATCCCTGAAACAGTACTCGCTCTCTCTTAGCCTTTACGTGTGGTATAGCTCCAAAATACTTTTCGGCTAATTTGGTCACCTTCTTCAATGACACATTGCCAACACAAGAAAACACGATGCCTTCAGTATTCATGTTGGTTTTCAAAAAGTCTTGAAAATCTTTTCTCTGAAAGGACTTAACACTAGAGGGTGTACCCAAAATATTTTTCCCAAGTGGATGATCTCTAAAAATCACATCATCAAATTCATCCTGAATGGCATCTTCTGGACTATCACGATATAGAGACATTTCCTCTAGGATCACTCCCCTTTCATTCTCAATCTGCTTTTCGGGGAAAATAGAATCGAAAGTAATGTCTTGTAATAGCTCAAAGGCACTCTCCATATGTTTCTCAAGCGTAGACGCGTAGAAACAAATCTTTTCTTTGGTGGTATAGGCATTCAACTCACCTCCAACAGAGTCAAGTCGATTCAGTATATGAAAAGCCTTACGTTTTTTGGTGCCTTTAAAGGCCATGTGTTCCCAAAAGTGAGCAATTCCCAACTGATCTTCGCGTTCGTCTCTGCTACCAATATCTAGCACAAACCCACAATGAACAATCTTTGTGCTTGGTACTTCTTTGTGAACTATTCTGATGCCGTTTGGCAATGTAAATAGGTTATAGTCAACCATCTCCGATTCTCCTCAAGTGAGCAAAGATAATTATTTAATAAGCACTAAACCGAATAGTATCCCGCTTTGTGCTAATACAATTTTTCGCTTTCAAATTTCCTCTTTCGAAGGCTCAAGGTGCTTTTAGGAAAATCAATTCCTTTATATTTGAGTGAATTCACTGTCAATGCCGTTCCGTCAAATTCTTATTATTCAAACTGCCTTTATTGGGGACGTAATTCTAGCAACTGGTTTGTTAGAAAAGTTACACCATCGATTCCCAGACGCTGACATAGATTTCTTGGTGCGCCAAGGCAACGAGAGTTTAATGAACGGACATCCCTTTGTTAGAGAGACTCTTGTTTGGGACAAAAAAGGTGGGAAATACAGCAACCTATTCAGGCTGATCAGAAAGATCCGAGCCACTCCTTATGACCTTGTGGTGAATGTACAACGATTCGCCAACTCAGGCTTAATCACCGCGCTATCTAAAGCTCCCTTGAAAATCGGTTTTGACAAGAACCCTTTCGCTTGGTCCTTTAATGAGAAAGTACCTCATGAAATAGGCAATGGTGTTCACGAAGTAGTGAGAAATCATGACTTAATCCGGAGTTTAACAGATGACGATCATTGCAACCCGAAACTCTATCCATCTGAAAAAGACTTCAATGCCATCGAAGAGTGGCAAGCCAAACCCTATATCTGCATGGCTCCAGCTTCTGTTTGGTTTACTAAGCAGTTTCCAAAAGAAAAGTGGATTGAACTGATTAAGGCTATTCCTTTCAAGGGTAATATTTTTCTACTTGGCGCACCATCAGACCTTGATCTATGTAATGAAATCATAGAAAATTCAGGAGATACTCGGGCTCAAAACCTATGTAGTAAACTATCGCTATTGCAATCTGCTGCATTGATGAAAGATGCCGAGATGAACTATGTGAACGACAGTGCTCCTATGCATTTAGCTTCTGCCGTCAATGCGAAAACATGTGCCATCTTCTGTTCTACAGTTCCAGAATTCGGTTTCGGACCGTTATCAGACGAAAGTCACATTATCCAAGTAAAGGAAAATCTCGATTGTAGACCTTGCGGGCTACACGGTAAAAAAGCTTGCCCAAAAGGACACTTCAAGTGTGGCTTAGACATTACCACAGAACAGTTAATATCAGTTTTGGGCTGACAGATCAAAGAAGCCTTCCTTTTCTCATCAATTCATGCTTATTTCGTTAAGTAACCTTTTGACCAAAAAAGACATGAGATACGAACACATCGGAAAAGACCTGTTTATCAAGAATAGAGCAAAGTTAAAGGCTAAAATGAAGCCTAATTCAATTGCTATCATCTGTTCTAACGATATTATGCCCACCAATGCAGATGGCACAATGGCTTTCAGACAAAACAGCAACTTGCTCTACTTTTCTGGTATCGATCAAGAAGAATCTGTACTGATTGTAGCCCCAGACTTTCCAGACCCGAAAATGAGAGAAATACTCTTTGTAAGAGAAACCAACGAATTGATTGCGGTTTGGGAAGGCCACAAGTACACCATGGAAGAGGCCACAGAAACTTCAGGAGTTTCGACAATTATGTGGGTTGAGAAGTTTGAAGGTATGCTTAACACCTTACTTGCCGAAACTGACAACATTTACCTATATAATAACGAGCATATCCGAAACGGCACAGACGTAGAAACCAGATCGGATAGGTTCAATAAATGGTGCCGTGAGAAGTACGGCAACTACAATTACGAAAGACTTGCTCTAATCGCTTACGATCTTAGAACAGTTAAAGAAGCTCGGGAAATTGAGCTGATGCAAACTGCCTGCGACCTGACAGACCAAGGCTTCCGCAGAATATTGGCCTTTACAAAACCAGGCGTTTGGGAATACGAGCTTGAAGCAGAATTCCTACATGAGTTTATCCGCAATAAATCTAAAGGTTTTGCTTACACCCCAATTATTGCTGGCGGAGGCAATGCATGTGTCCTTCATTACATCGAGAACAAAGACCAATTGAAAGATGGTGATATGATTCTAATGGATGTTGGTGCAGAGTATGCCAATTATAATGCAGACATGACCCGTTGTATCCCAGTCAACGGACGATTCACTCAAAGGCAAAAAGATGTTTACAATGCCGTTTTACGTGTTAAAAATGAAGCAACAGCACTTTTAACTCCTAGAAATAGTATTCCTGACTACCATAAGGAAGTTGGAAATATTATGACCAAAGAACTAATAGGTCTCGGTTTGATTGATCAAACTGACGTTAAAAACGAAGATCCAAACTGGCCTGCTTATAAGAAATATTTCATGCATGGTACTTCTCATCATATTGGATTAGACGTACATGATGTTGCAAGCATTTATACTGACTTCAAACCAGGTATGGTCTTTACCGTGGAACCCGGCATCTATATTCCAGGAGAAAACCTCGGCATTCGATTAGAAGATGACCTTGTGATTACTGAAGACGGACAACACAACCTGATGGGTAATATTCCAATTGAGGCCGAAGAGATAGAGGACTTGATGAACTCATAAAATGGAAATAAAAATAGCCCCGGTCAATATGGCTTTTGCCAAGACAATATAAAGTCGAAAGATGAGCTTGAGAACTAGAGTATAAAATTGACTAAAGAATTCTAAAATGAGTGGAGCAGCAGGCGCAGCAGCGGCACAAGCAGCAATACAGGAAGCAATAAAAGCATCAGGTGCTATTGTAAAAATAGAACCAAATGAATTCAGCAACCTGATTTCGAGAATGGACGATGGCATCGTAATTGAAAAAGGTGACAACGGCTTCTTCGATAGAAAATACAAGTACAGTACCTCTTATAAAGGCTTTGTCTTTTACTGCAAATCCTCTAACCCAATTACCATCCCATCAAAACTTGAAAAAATAAAGGCCAAGAGTATTTGGGTCCCTCAATAACAGATATTATGAGTGAAAAAATCAATTCAGACAAAGCACCAGAGCCTGTAGGCCTATATCCGCATGCCAGAAGAGTTGGCGAACTACTATTTCTATCTGGTGTGGGACCAAGGGAACGCGGAACGAAAGTAATCCCGGGGGTAACACTTGACGATGCTGGTAATATCACAGACTATGATATTGAAAAGCAGTGTAGGTCGGTTTTCAATAATGTGAAATTGATTTTAGAGGCATCTGGCAGTAGCTGGGATAAACTAGTGGATGTGACCGTATTCTTAACGAATATGAAAGACGACTTCGCTACCTATAACAAAATTTATGCTGAATACTTCAAGGACAATCAGCCCTGTAGAACTACCATAGAAATAAATTGCCTACCTACTCCGATCGCCATCGAACTCAAGTGTACCGCTACGGTTTAGACTCTTTCTAAGCATTTGCTTATCTTCATGAGGTAATAATCTCCCTCAACCAAAAAAGATGATCAAATTTTTCAAAAGAACCTGGAAAGCCATTATTGGATTTTTAAAGAAGCTTAAGCCTGGACCAATTGCCTGGAAAGGAGCTAATAAAGCCATAGGCGCTACTGTTGTCATCATTTGGATCATTACCTCTTTGATGATGTTTGTAACGCAGCCTCAAACCTACTTTGGCCTCTTGATGGTACTATTAGGTCTCATTATAGCTTTTCTAATGGGAGCAGGCGCCATTCTTGCCAGACTGATCGTCAAAAAAATGAACAAAGGTCTTTTTTGGGTAATACCTGGGGCTTTTTTCCTTATGCCTTTTGCTTTCGGCATAGGTAGTCTAAACTGGCAATTTCCTGTCTTAGTAATTGTTTTTGCAGGTGCGCTCGGTGCGGGTATTTTCTCACTTACGAAAAAGACACGATCTCAATCTACCTTACTAGAAAAAATCACAGCGTCAGTTGGCACTTTGCTTGGACTAGCTGGACTGGTTTGGGGGTTAGTTTGGCTAGCAGACACCGGATTCAAGCCAGAAGTAGAACACATCAATGCGGCCAATAAATCAGCATATCGTCCAGATCACATTCAACTTAAAGACCCCTCTAAACCTGGGTCTTATGAAGTTGAATACCTTACCTACGGAAGTGGAAAAGACAAACATCGATCTGAATTCGCGGAAAGTGTAACAATACTAACGGACTCTATCGATGGATCTCGCTTACTATCTGGATGGGAAGGAAGGAGTGGCAAGCTCAGAACTTGGTATTGGGGTTTTGATGATAAGTCCCTGCCAATTAACGGTCGAGTTTGGTATCCTAAAGGTGAAGGGCCATTTCCATTAGCATTAATAGTTCATGGAAATCATAGCATGTTTGACTTCTCCGATCCAGGATATGAATATCTCGGCGAGCTTTTGGCAAGCCAAGGTATTATTATGGTCAGCGTAGATGAAAATTTTATTAATAGTGGCTGGACAGATTTTATAGGCGATGGCCTTAATGAGGAAAATGACGCAAGAGGTTGGCTACTACTGGAGCATTTAAAATATTGGGAGAAATGGAATAATACAGAAGGAAGCTTATTCAATGGCAAAGTGGATATGGAGAATCTAGCTGTTATGGGCCATTCAAGAGGTGGTGAAGCTGCTGCAGTTGCAGGTTTTTTCAATAAACTCCCCTTCTACCCTGATGACGCCAAACAAGTTTTCGATTTCGACTTTAATATCAAAGCAGTCATATCAATAGCTCCTGTAGATGGTCAGTACAAACCAGGCAATGTTAGCACGCCACTTAAAGATGTCAACTATCTAGTAATTCATGGTGCTAATGATGGAGATGTGCAGTCATTTGCGGGCTTGAGGCAATACGAGAGACTCGAATTCAGCGATTCAACAGACTATTTTAAGTCAGCAGTTTATGTGTATGGAGCTAACCACGGACAATTCAACACAACTTGGGGGAATAGAGATTCTGGATTTCCATTTGGTTCGCTACTAAACGTTGACGCCTTGATTCCTATGGAAGATCAGCTTCAAATTGGTAAGATTTACATCAGTGCCTTTTTACAAGCCACATTACAAGGAAAAACAGCTTATGCCCCTCTTTTTAAAGATCACAGAGCAGGTGAAAAATGGCTTCCTGAAACCATCTACCTTAATCAATATCAATCTTCTGACTGGCAGGTATTGGCAGATTTTGAAGAAGACCTTGATTTAACTACTACTTCATCAATGGGACAAATTACTACAGAGAACCTAACGGTTTGGAAAGAGCAAATTGTTGGTATGAAGTATGGAAATCGCGGAACAAGGGCTGCTTATATTGGCTGGGATAGTCTAGCCTATGAAGCCGATACTGCAAGTTTTGAGATAGTCTTCAATGAGCCTATTAATGCTGAAGCAACCTCTAGTCTGACATTTGAAATGTCCGAAGCAAAGGGTAGTACCTATCCAGACAAAAAACGAGACGAAGAGAAAAAGAAGAAAGAAAATGGCAATAAAGAGGTCAATGAAAATGATAATTCAGAGGAGAATAATGAAGGAAACGCAAACAACACGGAAGATATAGACCAAGACGAAGACGAGGATGAGGAAGACAAAAAAGCTCCAGAACCTATTGATTTCACAATAGAGCTAACCGATTTAAACGATAGCATCGTGAGTTTCAAGCTAAGTGATTACAGCTATTTACAAAGGCAGTTGTCAGTAGACGTTTTAAAAAATAAAGAACTCCAAAGCACTAAACGATCTGAGGCAGTTTATAATACTTTCTTCTTTAATCTTAGCCAACTCTCAAGTGAGACTGGCTTTGATTCGAATTCCATCAAAGCCATGAAATTTGTCTTTGACCAGAGTAAAAAGGGTCTAATTATCTTAGATAAAGTAGCTATTCACTAAGCCATTATAATTGTAATTTCTTGATTGAGATACCCATTATGGGGAACTCTCAAGCCCTAATGTTCAGAAAAAAGGGATAATCCTTATCTAAAAGTAGGGTTTGTTTTAAAGAGCGCGTAATAGATATGTACTGCATAACTACTTGCAATCAAACTGAATGAAATGAGTTCTATTAGCCATAATATTCAAAATTCCTTACTTAATCCACTGAGTAATATCGGTAGTGGTCTCTTACTTAGGGTCTTCAAACCTTTCCGCATTGGCGATTTCATCGAAGTGGATGGGAAAGTGGGATCAATAGAGAAGAGTGGTATTCAGAAGACTACGATCAAAAGAATTGATGGCTCAGAAACCAAAGTCAACAATACTATTTTTTATAAGAGGGAGCTACATAATCTTAGCGCTAAAAACATTATCTCATTAGACCTCACAATTGGAGTGAGTTACCAGAGTAATATGACTAAAGTGAAAGATGAAATCATGAACTTCTTCACACAGAACCATCAAGTCCTTAATTCCCCTAAGGCAAAAATTCAAGTTTCTAAAATCAAGAATGACTTTGTAGAGTTATCTATAAAGCCATGGTGTTTATTAGATAATTTCTTAGAATTAGACGCTAAGCTTGAAGCTCAATTAGCACAATACCTACTCTCCAAAAATGTAGTGATAGAGCACGAACAGCCTGTTTTTGGTACAAGCAAAATGCTTGCTTAAACATTAATCCTTTCAATGACTCTCACAAATATCTCTGAACAGATATATTTGTATAAACACTGAGCATTGATGGAGATAATTTGGCTGATTTCAGGAGTAATATTAGGCGGACTCGTTGGGTGGTTTATGGCCAAAAGCAGGTCCAATACTACGAACTCTAGCGAAACAGACATCCAGAACAAGCTTCAATTAGCAGAAGAGCGTTATGGCATGATCGCTAAAGAACTCACAGAAGTCAAACCAGAACTCTCCACCGAACGAAACAAAAGTCTTGCCTTAAGTAACCAGCTGACCAAAGTCGAAACTGAACACAAAAACCTTCAGACCAAACTTGAAGACCAAAAAGCAGAACTCGAAAAACTCAACGAACGCTTTGCGCATGAGTTCAAGAACTTAGCGAACGAAATATTTGAAGAGAAGAGCAAAAAATTTACAGAGCAGAACAAGACCAATATTCACGATTTACTCAATCCACTTAAGGAAAAGATCGGTGAGTTCCAGAAAAAAGTAGAGGACTCAAACAAAGAAGGAGCAGAAAGAAACGCATCCCTCGTCACACAAATTAAACACCTAAGTGATCTAAATAAGCAGATTACCAAGGAAGCGGAAAACCTCACAAAAGCACTTAAGGGAGACTCAAAAGCTCAAGGAAACTGGGGAGAAGTTATCCTTGAAAGAATCCTTGAAAAATCTGGGCTTGAAAAAGGTAGAGAATATGAGACGCAAGTTTCAGAAACTGGTGATGACGGAAAAAGATATCAACCTGATGTAGTCATTAGGCTACCAGACAACAAACATGTAATAGTTGATTCCAAAGTTTCATTAACTGCCTATGAGCGCTTTGTCAATGAAGAAAACGAAGCAGACAAGTTGGTGCAACTCAAATTGCACATCAATTCAATCAAAACACATGTAAAAGGACTTAGTGAGAAGAGCTATCAAAATCTCTACGGGCTCGATGGACTTGACTTCGTACTTCTTTTTATCCCGATCGAACCGGCATTTACTTTGGCTGTTCAGCATGACCAGGATTTATTCAATGACGCGTATTCGAGAAACATTGTAATAGTCAGTCCAACTACACTTATCGCTACCCTAAGAACGATTGCTTCCATATGGAAACAAGAATATCAAAACAAAAACGCGATTGAAATAGCGCGTCAGGGTGGAGCGTTATACGACAAATTCCAATCTTTTACAGAAGACCTTATTTCTATAGGAAAGCATTTGAATGGTACTCAAAAGGCCTATCAAGAATCAATGAAGAAGCTTTCCGAGGGCAGTGGCAACCTTGTAAAACGAGCCGAAGGTCTGAAGAAATTAGGAGCAAAGGCGAGTAAGCAAATGGATGAAAGGCTCCTCGATAGGTCTGAAGATTAAGCGTGTTTTTTTACCGAATTTACGTTAGCTCAGGAAAACGAATCACAAAAGAGTAAGCGGGACTATATTATCTTCTAACGTATAAGAAAAGCAAAAAATACAATCACGGTCAATCACTAAGCTAGTCCCACCTTGCCATAACTATATGATGATGAGTAGCGGAAAGGGAACGATGACACCCTAAAATACGTTATGCTACATTGAAAGGAAGAGTTATTGACATTTTCAAGCAAAACGATGCTATAGAAATAGTCTATTAAGGAGAAAAGCTTCTTGCAGCCCTCCTAACGCATATTTTAATGTGGAACGTAAGGAAGACTTGTAAGGCTTCTATATCACAACGATATAATCATTAATTTTGCAACATTATTACCTTGAAGGTGGTCAATTGGTGTAAAGCCTCTGGATTTTTTAAAGCTGCTATATTATATTGGTAGCATTAAAACAAAAACAGAAACAAAACCTTCAAGTAAGCAGTAACAGGTTAAAACATTATATGAATTACAAAAGCATAAAGTTTTCTCGTACCAATCAAGCCGAATTTATCAGCGATTTGCGCAAGCGCGTTAAAGGATATTTCGACTCGAATGAGATTTCTGTACACGGTAATAGTGCCATGTTCGCTAAGACAGCGGCCATGTTCCTTATGTACTTTGGTCCTTATGCACTAATGCTAGCAGGTGTGGTAACGCAACCTTGGCTCGTGCTATTGATGTGGGCAATTATGGGATTTGGAATGTCAGGCATTGGTTTGTCAATTATGCACGATGCCAACCATGGCTCCTACTCAAATAACAAAACTGTTAACAAATACATGAGCTATGTGATGAACCTTATTGGGGCAAGCTCATTCAACTGGAAAATCCAACACAACGTACTGCACCATTCTTATACGAATATTGATGGCGTTGATGAAGACATCGATCCAGGGATATTGATGAGGTTATCGCCACATGCGAAGCATTATAACTTGCATAGGTTTCAGCATATATATGGCTGGTTCTTTTATGCCATCATGACATTCCTATGGTTAACAACAAAGGACTTTGTACAACTCAATAGGTACAAAAAAATGGACCTCATTAAAGGTCAAAAAAGGACTTATAGAAGTGTATTGATTGAAACAATCCTATCCAAAGTAGTATACTATGCGTATGCTTTGGTTATTCCTTTAATATTCATTCAAGCCTCTTGGGGAATAATAGTGGTAGGTTTTCTGTTAATGCACGTGATCACTGGTCTTTGGATTGCATTGATTTTCCAACCAGCCCACGTCATGCCTAATTCAGAATATCCAATTCCTGACAATGTTGGTAATATGGAAAATAACTGGGCAGTACATCAGCTATTTACTACAACTAATTTTTCACCAAAGAGCAAGCTTTTCTTCTGGTATGTTGGTGGATTGAACTACCAAATTGAGCATCATTTGTTTCCGAACATTTGTCATGTCCACTATAAGAAAATTTCAAAAATAGTTAAAGAGACAGCCCAGGAATATGGCTTACCTTATAACTTAGAGCCTACATTTGGTTCAGCCATAGCGAGCCACGCGAAGATGCTTAAGACCCTAGGTCAGGCAGAAGCTGCTTAAAATAAACCCATTATTAAAAACCACAATTGATGAGAAAACACATACTTCTGACATTTGTGGTTTTTTTATGCATAATAGCTTGTACTCCGGGGTCCAAGGAAACAATTAGGTACAAGGCTGAATTAATCAAACATACCGTCATATCGGATGGACATCCCATTGCCCTTTGGGAGAAATCAGATCCAAATGCGAAGGAATCAATACTCTTAGTTCATGGAAGGACTTGGAGTGCAGTTCCCGATTTTGATTTACAAGTAGAAGGAGAAGACCTATCACTTATGGATGGTCTCGTGGCCGAAGGCTATGCAGTATATGCAATCGACTTAAGAGGCTATGGTGAAACACCAAGAGATTCAAGCGGTTGGCAGACGCCAAATAAAGGTGCCCAAGATGTAGTAGCTGCCCTGACATGGATAGCTGAGCGAAAACTATGGAACAACACACCACACTTATTCGGTTGGTCTATGGGTTCTACAATTTCCCATTTAGCCGCACAACAAGCACCAGAGTTAATGTCATCATTGACACTTTTTGGTTATTGGAAGGATAGCGACCAAACGTTTGGTCCAGATGCCCCAGACTTAATCCCAGCAAGAACAACGAACACTGCTGAAGCCGCAGCAAGCGATTTCTTAATACCAGGCTCTATTAGTCAAAACGCAATAGATGCCTATGTTGAACTAGCTCTGAAGTATGATCCAGTAAGAGTGGACATGAACAACATGGATGAGTTTAACGCTCTGGATCCATCGAAAGTAAATGTCCCAACGCTTATTCTTCAGGGCGAATACGATCCAATCGGGCCAACAGCCATTCAAACTAAGCTTTTTGAAAGGTTAGGCACAGCCCACAAGCAGTGGACTGTAATTGAAGGAGGCGATCATGCCGCCTTTATGGAAACGCATCGCCCCTACTTTATCCACGCCTTAGTGAACTTTCTCGAAGGGATTTCCATTGACTAAAATATGCATGATGTCATCATAATTGGTGCAGGCCTCTCTGGCTTAACCACTGCGTTCGCACTAAGTAAAGAAGGCATCGATTATAAAATTATTGAAGGTCGAAATCGTGCTGGTGGCAGAATAAATAGTCTAGATGGGCCATTGGAAATGGGTGCGACATGGCTCGGCAGTCAGCATACACACCTCATATCATTACTTAAGGAACTCGATCTCGAGATCTTTCTACAACACACCAAAGGACAAATAGCTTACGAAGTCTCTAGCGTTCAGCCTATTCAATACTTTGACTTTCCGCCTGGCCAAACACCATCATATAGAATCAAAGGTGGAAGCTCAAAACTCATTCAGGCACTTATTGACGAGTTAGCTCCAGTTTCAATCCTCTATAATGCCGAGGTTTCAAGCATCAATCACCTAGATGACTTGGTAGAAGTCTGCCTCACAAATGGCCAAGTCTATACTGTCCGTAAGGTAGTCGTAACCATACCACCACAGCTATTAGAAAGAAGCGTACTATTTACCCCTCCTCTCTCAGCAGAGAAGGTCTCCAATATGGCACAAACGCATACTTGGATGGGGGAATCAATTAAATACGGAGTCACTTATTCAAGCCCTTTTTGGAAAGCAAAAGGGCTTTCAGGCATGGGCTTTTCTCAAGTAGGCGTTGTTCAAGAAGTTCATGACCATACGGACTTCGATCAAAAGTTCTTCGCACTAAAAGGATTCCTAAACGCTGCCTTGAGTTCAAAAACCTTAGAGGAAAGAAAAGCAGAAGTCATTAAGGTATTGATCAGGCTATTTGGGCCAGAGGCCAATGAATACCTAGACTATCACGAGCATGTTTGGGCAAACGATAGATTGACATCCGTTTCTGATCCAATTTCAGTTGTTCCACATCAGAATAATGGCAATCCATTACTTCGAGAAGACGCGTTTAACGGAAAGCTGATTTTCTCTGGGACGGAAAGTTCCGCAGAATACCCAGGCTATATGGATGGTGCGGTTTATAGTGGTTTCGATAGTGCTAAGAAGGTGTTAGAGCAGTATCAAAGCTCCTTAGAAAGCTGAGCAAATTCTTTAGCATGATACGTTAGAATAACATCTGCACCAGCACGCTTAATACTCATAAGTGTCTCGGCCATTACGCTTTCATAGTCTAACCATCCTTTTTCTGCCGCTGCTTTAAGCATTGCATATTCTCCACTTACATTGTAAGCAGCAATCGGCTGAGAGTAATTGTCCTTCAAGAGTTTAATAATGTCCAGATAAGCCAGCGCAGGCTTTACCATTAAAAAATCAGCTCCCTCGTCAACATCTAAGTCCGCCTCTATTAAGGCTTCTCTTTGATTGGCTGGGTTCATCTGATATGTCTTTTTATCGCCACTCTTTGGCGCTGAATCTAACGCATCTCTAAAAGGACCATAAAACGCACTTGCATACTTGGCTGTATAAGACATGATAGACACGTCAATAAATCCATTATCATCCAGTACCTCTCTGATATAACCTACTCTCCCATCCATCATATCAGATGGACCAATGATATCGATACCACATCGGGCTTGAGAAAGAGCTTGCTTACCTAACACTTCTAAGGTCTCGTCATTTAGAATAATACCATCCTTTACAATGCCATCGTGGCCATCAGAGTTATACGGATCGAGCGCTACATCTGTCATAATAGCGGCTTCGGGAAACTCTTTTTTAATTGCCGTTAATGCCTGCTGATAGAAGAAATCCTGATCATAGCTCTTAGTGGCAGTTTTATCCTTGTATTCTTCAGCAACCACCGGAAACACATCAAAAGTATTAATTCCAAGTTTCATGCATGATTCGATCTCCCGAAGCATAGCGTTTAAACCTAGACGATAAATACCTGGCATGGAAGCTACTTCTTTTGTTGCATTTGCATCTTCGAGAAGAAAAAGTGGAAAAATAAAGTCGCTCGTTTTTACATGAGTTTCCTGAACCAAGCTTCTTATGGCTGATGATTTTCGATTTCTTCTAGGTCTGATATCCATACACTACATGTTACTTGACAAAGGTAATGCTTAAAGGATAATTAAACAGCTTTCCCTTATCCGCTTCCACAGTAGCGAGTATTACACAAACCAAGTTTACAAGTGGTATGATAATCAAGAATGGAATACCAATTAGAAAGATTATTGAAATACCCGCAATGATTGTATAGAGTGTCATTGAAATCTGAAAGTTCAAAGAGGCCTTGGCATGTTCAGCAATTAATGCTGACTCATCTTTTTTGGAGAGCCAAATGAACAAGGGCACTAAAAAACTTCCCAATACTACTGAATAGCCTAAAAGTGTACCGATATGCGCACCTAATACCCAGGGTCTTTCATTACTAGTCATAATTCTTCTTCATTTTGAAATTCTAAAATATCCCCTGGTTGGCAGTCTAGTGCCTTACAAATCGCTTCAAGCGTGCTGAACCTAACCGCCTTTGCCTTGCCTGTTTTCAATATTGAAAGGTTAGCCAGGGTGATGCCTACTGTTTCCGCTAACTCTTTACTCTGCATCTTCCGCCTAGCCAACATCACATCAAGATTTACAATGATCGCCATAATCAAATAGTTAACTCTTGTTCTTGTTTCATCTCAACACCTTGCCTAAAAACCTCGGCTATTACTAGAATCATAAGTCCAATAAAAAGCCAATTATCAAGCATTTCGGTGCCTAAGTTTATTTGAACACTGGACAAGCGATTCTCAAATAAAACTAAACTCCGCAGTCTAATTTTCAGCACCTCATTCCCAACTAAGGACAACAACTCTAACCCAATTAGTAAAAACCCAATTACCCTTATTCGCTTTACATTCTTAATTGTAAACGGAGAGCCAATTTTAACTGATTTCACCATCGCAAGAAGTTGTGAAATTATAGTGTAGAAAATAACAATAGTAAATACAGCCATAAAAAAGCTGATCCTTCTCAATCGACTATCTCCTTCAATTTGCAGCCTTAACGTACCAACCGTAAACTTTGTCTCACTTAACAAACCACCAAAAAACTCATTTTGGTTTGAAGTCAGTGCTTCCGACCGAATAGGCACTTCTATATCCATTTCGGAGAACAAATGGGCGTTAAGGTTAAGTGATAATTTAGAAAATGCTTCTGGCCGAAAAAGAATAGTCAAGACCGCAGCCAAAAGCATTACTAAAGCGAGGTACTTGAAAAAGACTAAAAACCATTCAGCCATTTTCAATATTACATTTCTTCTAATCATAATCTTCTGTTTTAATAATTACGGAGGACAAAATATCCTCTTTATTGACTTGCCCGACCATAAACACCCCTCCTGCTGCTATAAAACCAAAAATGCCTAGTGTTAAGAGTAGTGAAGCCCAATCAGTACTAGTTTCTATAACTTTTGTCACTACATCGTTCTTCTCAGGCATCAAAACACTCTTCCCAAAAGCAACATTTATTAGAAAGTGAATCACAATCGGAAAAATTATGTGCCTAGTCCTTAGTAAAAGGCCTCCTAGATAAATACCTATGGATGAGGCGAAAATGACTTGTGACGTGATACCAGAAACGTTATCAGGTTCTCGAAACAAATTTAAGTAATGCAACACACCGAATATTAAAGATGTCATGACAACACTTACTAGTAACACCCGCTTCTTATCTGATCGGATTTGTATCAGCAGGGGTAAAATAATCGCCCTAAAGGCTAATTCCTCGACCAGAGCGACCAATAAGTTTCCTATCAAAAAGAGCGTCAGAAGTTTATTCCCAGCGTCTACATATGTACTCATATCACCAAATATTGTCATCAAGACGATTACCAGAGGAATAAGCAAGGCTTGCACCTGACGAATTTTAAAAGCTCCTTTCAAACCTAGGAATGTTGAAAAATTTAGTCTCCTAACTATGTAGACCAAGATGATAAACATTACCAGTCTTGTGATAATCCCTGCAGTCAGTTTCACTTCGTTTTCATTCTCCATGAAACCACCTAAGAAAGACCTTATAGGAAGAGCGAGTGCCAATAGTAAGGCAAAGCCAATACTTACTCCAATAACCCACTTAATACTTTCCTTCCTTTTCATTTCTATCATCTCTCCTCGTGATTATTATCACATACCTGCGCACTCATTTGAGCTCTTGGTGCTTGGCACTTAACCAATACCTGTTCTGGCAATGTTCGAAAGGTAATAATTATTTATTGTTTATCAATACTTATTTACTGTATTTCAATTCTACTAAACCTTTCTAGTAAGTCTCTGTCTAAAATTCAAATCTCAAGACGATGCGACATTTACTCATTACTTTCATGTTAATCCTCTCATATTCTGCAACTGCTCAATTTTGGGTGGTCAAAGGAAGTGTTGCCGATAGTCTTGAAAACAAACCCATGAAATTTGCTACTGTTTTACTTATCAACATGGCTGATTCCACGGCAAAAGCTTATTCCACAAATGATGAGGGAGGTTTTCGAATGACCGGGGTTTCCAATGGCAGCTATCAAATTGGTGTCTCTTATGTCGGCTTTAAAAAATTCAGCAGAAACTTCACCATTAAAGACGGTTCATTAGACCTTGGCCTCATCGCCCTTGGGATAGACACCAAAAGTATAGATGGAGTGACCGTTGAAGGTTTGGCGGAACGAGTGAAACAAAACGGTGACACCACAGAATTCAATGCAGATGCTTTCAAAGTTAATCCTGATGCGACCGCTCAAGATTTGATTGAGAAGATGCCAGGCATTGTCATACAAAATGGTCAAGTGCAAGCGCAAGGAGAAAATGTTGCTAGGGTATTAGTCGATGGAAGAGAATTCTTTGGCGATGACCCGAATGCAGCGTTGAAAAACCTCCCGGCTGAAATGATAAAGAGCATCCAAGTCTACGATCAAGCAAGTGATCAGGCTGAATTCACAGGCTTCCTCGATGGAGAAACCTCCAAAACCATGAATATCATTACCCGTGTAAGCATGAGGAATGGTGAGTTTGGGCGCGTCTACACAGGTGCCGGAACTGATGATACTTATAATGTAGGTGCAAGCATCAACCTATTTCGCCCTAAGGCCAGAACCACATTTTTAGGGCAAGTCAACAACATTAACATTCAAAATTTTTCTACGAGCGATTTGCTCGGCATCACAACGGGAGGTGGCAGACGTGGTGGTGGTGGCGGTGCTGGTGGCCGAGGTGGCCGAGGTGGCGGTGGTGATACAGGAGGCGGTGCTGGTGGTGGTGCCAATAATTTTCAAGTTGGGCAACAAGGCGGAATCAATGAGACAAAGGCATTCGGTGTAAACTATTCTTATGAGGACGCAAATAGGATCAAATTTAGTGGGAGCTACTTCTTCAATCAATCAGATAACACTTCCAATGAAGCAATCTTTAGACAATTCACTATAGCGGCAAACGAAGGACAAACCTATGGTGAGAATAGTTTTTCGGGTAGCAGAAATATTAATCATCGCTTTAGTGGTCAGTTAGAGTACAAAATTGACGAGAGAAACTCGATTATCATGCGACCCAGATTCACACTTCAAGACAACTCAGGCTCAGCACTTGTAGATGGTACAACATTATTGGGAACAGAGATACTGAATACAATTAATACTGAAAACTCTTCCGACCTTGAAGCCTTTAGCTTTAGTAACAATTTACTTTGGAGGCACTCCTTTTCAAAGCGAGGAAGAACCTTTTCGATCAACCTGAATACAGGAATGAACAATAATAATGGGGAAGGCTTCCTGTTATCGGATTCTGAGTTTTTCACTGGAAGGGATCAATCCATCAACTTCAATCAATTCTCAGATCAAAATCAAGATGGGTTTAACATGACCGCTAATGCCACATACACCGAACCGTTGGCAAATAGAAGTTCGATATTATTCACCTATAGATACGGTTATCAGTTCAATGACTCCGACCTTCAGACTTTTGATTTTAATGAGGGAAACAACGATTATACCGAATTGAATACCCCTTTGAGTAACACTTTTGAAAATGACTACTATACGCATCAAGGAACAGTAGGCTATAATTTAAGAGGTACCAAGAGTACGCTAACATTGCGAGCGACTTATCAAAGAGCCATTTTAGATAATGATCAAACCTTTCCTTTTCCTGATAATGTGGATAGAAACTTTAACAACTTTGTTCCTTCAATTAACTATCGTTTAAGGTTCGCTACTGGTAAAAGTTTGAGTATAAACTATAGGACTTCAACCAACGCACCAAGCGTCAATCAGCTGCAGAACGTAATTGATAATACGGATCCGCTCAACATCTCTTCAGGAAATCCATCGCTCGATCAACGCTATCAGCATTCTGCCACCATTAGATACAACAAAGTTGATAGTGAAACCTCAAGAACCTTTTTCACCCTACTAAGTGGTAGCTTTTCTGACAATTATATAGGCAATAGCACTACGATTGCCTCAAGGGGAAACACAGTGGTTGACGGCATTACCTTACAACCAGGCGCTAGATTTAGCAAACCAGTAAATCTAAATCGCTATTGGAACATCAGAAGTTTCATCTCATATGGCCTACCCCTAGGCTTCATAAAGTCCAACTTAAACTTCACAGGAACACTATCTTTTACCCAAACACCTGAATTGATCAATGACGAGCTGAACAATGCCAGAACACCAACGATGGGGCTTGGGATGGTTTTGAGCAGTAACATCAGTGAAAAAATTGACTTCACACTATCAAGTAACTCCAGCTTTAGTACAGTCAACAACACGCTGCAAGCGGCTAACAACACGGATTACTTTACTCAGTCTACCAGACTCAGGCTCAATTGGATCTTTGGTACAGGTTATGTATTTCGCTCGACAGTTAGTCATATCGCAAACTCAGGCTTATCTGATGGGTTCAACCAGAGCTTTGTATTGTGGAATATGGAAATGGGAAAAAAGATTATGAAAGAAAAGGCCGAGGTTAAATTGACGATTTTCGATTTACTAAAGCAAAACCAAAGCATCACTCGAGCCATTACAGGCTCTTATATAGAGGACAATCAGACTCAAATACTTACTCAGTACTTTATGCTTTCATTTGTGTATAACATCAGAAGCTTTGGTCAAGGTCAGCAAATACCCGTTGAAAATGATAGAGTTAATCAATTGAGAGAACGTTTTGGTGGTGCAGGTGGTGGACGTAGAGGTGGCGGAAACGGTAATGATTAGAACTTTATCTAGCCACCAATGAATTGCAACCCAAATTGTCCAATCGTTGAGATTAAAGTTATGTTATGCATACTTCTGGCTTTTTGAAGAAAATATAATAAACCCTATAGGCGAATCATCGCACCTTTAGAATGCCTTAGGATTATAAAACCAAGAATAATAAGGAAATTACTAGTTGTTGGGATTTGTAAACGAACTACTCGCTTCCAAAAATAAATCAGATTCAGTTGCTGATGTTTCCTCCTGAGGATAATTATTCTCCATCACCACAGCGTCCTCCAACATAGCATTGTCGTAACGCAATACCAGACCAAATGATACACTAGCGATAGCCAAGGTAAGACAGATAACGTTTAGGACTCTTCTTTTAGTCGAAGTAAGCATAATAACAAATTCTGATTATTAGACTCTTAAGTACGGAAACACCCTACCAAAGAACCTAAGGACATCAAATGTAGCAAGAATTATCTCCTAAATCGTGTGCCTTCATGATTAATGGGTTTTTTTTGGACTTAAGCGGCATTAAATTGACTAATAGTTGAGTCGATGATATCGCAGCACTCATGAAGTTGCTCCTCTGTCATCACCAATGGTGGTGCAAATCGAATGATATTTCCATGTGTAGGCTTCGCCAAAAGTCCATTTTCCTTCAAGGCGATACAAATATCCCAAGCCGTTGAACTATCCGGTGAGTCATTAATGACAATTGCATTTAGTAACCCTCTCCCTCTTACCATTGTAACTAAATCGCTCTTTGCGATCAGAATGGACATTCTTTCTCTGAATAATTCGCCTAGCCTGCGAGCATTCTGAGTTAGCTTTTCATCTCTGATTACCTCTAACGCAGCCATAGCAACTGCTCCTCCCAGTGGGTTACCACCAAAAGTCGAACCGTGTGTACCAGGAGTGATCACATCCATGATATGGTCGTCTGCTAAAACTGCAGACACAGGATAGACTCCACCAGAGATGGCCTTACCGAGTATTAATAGATCTGGGCGCGTGTATGTCTCTTGTCGCTCGCAGTGACCTTCACAATTACAATTACCACAAATGGCCAGTAACCCTCCAGTTCTACCAATACCTGTCTGAATTTCGTCTGCCATAAAAAGGACATTGTTCTCTTTACACAATCGACCAACATGCTTAATAAAATCTACGTCTGGCACAAAAACACCCGCTTCACCTTGTATTGGCTCGATCAGTACGCCAACTACATTTTCTTGTGCTATCGCCTTCGCTAGTGCTTCGGTGTCGTTATATGGAATTTTGATAAATCCTGAAGTATAGGGTCCAAAATTCTTTCTTGCTTCAGGATCACTTGAAAACGAAATAATTGTCGTGGTGCGACCATGGAAATTCTGATCGAAGACAATGATCTTGCCTTCATTCTCAGCTACTTTCTTTTTCTCGTAACCCCATTTTCGGCAAACTTTAATCGCTGTTTCGACAGCTTCAGCACCAGTGTTCATTGGTAATACCTTATCAAAGCCAAAATACTCAGTCACATACTTTTCGTATGGTCCCAACATATCATTGTAAAATGCCCTTGACGTCAAAGTAAGCTTCTCCGCCTGATCTTTTAAGGCCCCTACTATTCTTGGATGACAATGTCCTTGGTTGACTGCGCTATAAGCAGACAGAAAATCAAAATACTTTTTGCCCTCGACATCCCAGAGGTAAACACCTTCTCCACGTGCTAACACAACAGGTAAAGGATGATAGTTATGTGCACCGTGCTGATTTTCTAAAGCGATTGCGTCTTGACTAGACTGTATCAATTCCATAATAGTTGACTTTTTTTGGCAGTTATGTAAACAATTTCCTCGTTTCAAAGGTAAAGAATCCGATCCAGCATAAAAAGATGTCTAAAGATTCAAACACGAACCAAATCTTTGCCAGTAAAACCGAAGATTACTACATTGGCAAAGACGGCAAACTAGTCTTCACAGAGCAATACCTCTTGAAGCGTGGCTACTGTTGCCAAAACGGCTGCCGTCATTGCCCATATGGTTTTAAAAAATGAATGACACTTTTCAGAATCTCTCCATAAACCCCGATGAACTTCCTGCTGTAGCCGATGCCGATTTCCATGGCATTGAAAAAGGCTACCTAAAGGTATCTTTATTGTCAGGTGGTTTCTTTTTCCTCCTACTGATGATTGGTGCTTTTTGCATCATTTTTTTTAACGATGATATCGAAGGAACAGTACAAGTATACTCCATTGCATTAGGCTCAATTGCATTTTTATGGCTCATTAATATTATCGTTACCATAAAAGCATTTCCTAAAAAGCAGTATGCACTTCGTGAACGGGACATCATATACACAAAAGGCTTATTGTGGTGGGAAAGAACGAGTATCCCATTTAATAGAATACAGCATGCCGAGTTGAAGCAAGGACCGGTAGATCGTTTTTTTAAACTACACAGCCTCAAAATATTCACTGCAGGTGGACAAAGTAGTGACCTAGTGATTCCTGGCCTCAACGAAGAGACTGCCTCAAAACTCAAAGAATTCATACTCGGTAAAACAGCCCTCGATGGAACTGACAATCGATAAGTTTTCAACTCCAATGCGTCAGTCGCGGGTTGCCATTGGTATTATCCTAATCAAGTTTCTGCGAATGACCATTAGGTCTTTCTGGCCAATACTTTTGAGTTTTCTCATTGGGGGTAGAAACAACGATAGCTTTGGGACCATCATTGGCTATATCGCATTGGGCTTTGCAGCCTTCAACTTGATCGGCTCAGTACTCACCTACTTTAGATTTTACTTTTATATAGACGATGGTGCTGTAATTATTGACAAGGGTATTCTTAAAAGAACCAAGACCAACATCCCTTTCGAGCGCATTCAGACCATCAACTTTAAGCAGAACATTCTACATCAGATCTTTGGTGTAGTAAGTCTTGAGATTGATACCGCTGGCGCAAAAAAGTCAGAGATGACAATTGATGCCTTGAATAAGGAAGATGCTGAACTGCTTAGAAGCTTTATCCTCAAAGAAAAAGCTCAAATCATTACTCCAACTGCAGATCTAGATGAGCATTCAAATGATATTGAAGAAGAGGAAAATGTAGTGCTGCACCTTAGCGTGTCTGATCTTTTTAAGGTAGGCATTAGCCAAAATCACTTGAGATCGATGGGACTATTGTTTGCCTTTGTGTTCTCCACGATAAATCAGTTCACTGAAAACCTTCCGGAATTTATTGACGAGCAATTATCTGGATATGAAATAGATATACTCAATTCAGGATGGATATTGTTCTTGGCTTCTGTCATTATTGTAAGCATCATTTCATTCGCCTATTCTCTGATCACAACAGTATTGGGCAATTATGATTTAACACTTTCCATAAAACCAAGTGGCTTAAAGTTGGTGAAGGGTCTCTTGAATCGTGAAGAAATCTCAGTTGCCAAAAATAAGATTCAGGTGATCTCATGGTCAGACAACCCTATACGGATGATGTTCAAAATGTTCACACTTCAAGTTGAGCAAGCCAGCAGTGCAGAAGCGGATCAACTAAAATCGAAAATCAAAGTTCCAGGTAGCTATCAAGCACAAGTTGACAGCGTTATTAGGGCTGTTTTCCCTGCAGAATTCTATCGACCTGAAGAAAAACATAGGGTAAGCAAACTCTTAAAATACCGCTTGATATTCTTTATCGGGGTATTACCTACGCTCATTGCAACTGGGGCAAGTTACTTCTTCATCGACTGGCAGTCACTCTATTTTATTATCTGGGCCATATTCATTTGGTTCACAGTAAGTGCCTACTATCGAAAAAGGTCTTACGAAGTGAATGACGAACTCCTTAGAAATAACCGTGGAACATTCGGGCACATCTATGAACTGGCTCAATTGTATAAAGTACAATCTGTTCAGATAAAGCAAAGTTGGTATCAGCGCAGAAAGCGCATTGCTACAATAGTTCTGTCCAATGCTGCTGGTTCTCTTAAAGTGCCCTTCATTAATATTGAAGAAGCTGAAGCACTAGAAAGTTTTATACTCTACCGGATCGAAAGCGACAGAAGAGAGTGGATGTGATAGAGATTGCATATTTTTCTGAGAGATTTTGGAATCTAGGTTGTTCAGTTCAGGAATTATTCAGATATTTGCAGTCCGTTTAGAAAAAGCGGTTAATTTACACGTTATGGCTAGAGTTTGTGATATTACAGGTAAGAAAGTGCAGGTAGGAAACAATGTTTCTCATGCTAACAATAGAACTCGAAGAAAATTCTATCCGAATCTTCAAAAGAAGCGTTTCTTCATTCCTGAAGAGGATGCTTGGATCACTTTGAAGGTTTCGACTTCAGCTTTGAGAACTATCAATAAAAATGGTATCTCTGCGGTGCTGAAAAAAGCAAGACAAAGCGGTAACATTGCGGTATAATAACGCCTTCGTACGTTACTATACAACGAGGAACCAAAGCTTAAAATATTTTCAATCCTGTTAACACTTTTGTTTTCAGGATTTTTTGTTGACTAAAGTCAAAAGGCAATAAAGGACTACTGAAGCAATTGAGTAACTCCTGCAGGTGCCAAGCACACTAGATTAGCACACTACCTAAATGAAAAGGTAATAAACAAGGCTAATGCTATGAATTAGACAGGATTAGGCTACTTGTCAAAGAAGCTAGCGGTTATACTTGATAATTAGTGAATTAATTTTGATTCACAGGTTTCAATATCTAAACTAGCTTCGTATATTTGCAGTCCGAAATTTAGAAGCACAAACAAATGGCTAAGAGTAAAGGGAATAGAGTTCAGGTAATAATGGAGTGCACCGAGCACAAAGAGAGTGGTATGCCTGGGACTTCTCGTTATATCACCACGAAGAATAGAAAGAATACGACTGAAAGGTTGGAGTTGAAGAAATACAACCCGATTCTTAAGAAATCTACAGTTCACAAAGAAATTAAATAATCATGGCTAAGAAGGTAGTTGCAACCCTAAAGAAAGAAGGCGGAGTTAAATACGCCAAAGTGATTAAGGCGGTTAGGTCTCCCAAAACTGGAG